>Ga0160448_100023_pt1 | contig 202907 bp, 175 predicted proteins | sample HID1973M_E1MG_FD_108269 | JGI IMG/M metagenome (GOLD analysis project Ga0160448, IMG submission 108269) | Enriched mosquito-associated microbial communities from UW Madison campus, WI, USA - HID1973M_E1 MG | ecosystem: Host-associated > Arthropoda: Insects > Digestive system > Unclassified ...
AGTGCGAACAGCGGCTTAGCCGGTCTGTCGCGAGGGGCGTATAATACGCTTTCCCTCCTCAGAGTCAACCTCTTTTTCAGAAGCTTTTCTCCGGCGACCCAGTTTCCTGTGTCTCCTGAACCGCCATCCCGTTGCCGGTTTGCCGTGTCAGTGGAGGCGCATTATAGGGAGTTCTTCCGGGCTGACAAGCATTTCTTTGAATAAAATTACTGACCGTCTCTTTTTTAAACGAACGGGTTAAAAACAGGCATTTCCTGCCGGAATAACGCACAGAAAACCGCTCAAACAGCAAAAACGCGCATACCCAGCATTGTTGCCAATGCTATTCTTTTTCAATCTTACTGCTGGATAACCCTTAAAAGGATGCTCAATGATTCGATCCGCGCGCAGTATGGCCGGTCTGCCATGGATAGCTGCCATGGCATTTTTCATGCAGGCACTGGATGCCACCATTCTCAACACCGCTTTACCTGCTATAGCCACCAGCCTTGAACGTTCTCCCCTTGCGATGCAATCCGCCGTCATTAGTTATACGTTGACTGTTGCCATGCTAATTCCTGTCAGCGGTTGGCTTGCCGATCGCTATGGCACGCGCAAAGTATTTATTGTGGCGGTTTCGCTATTTACGTTGGGTTCACTGGCTTGCGCATTCTCACAAACGCTTTCAATGCTGGTTATCTCGCGCATTATTCAGGGTGTCGGCGGTGCGATGATGATGCCCGTTGCGCGACTTGCTTTGTTACGCGCCTATCCGCGCAGTGAATTATTGCCTGTGCTTAATTTTGTCACTATGCCGGGTTTGGTCGGCCCAATACTGGGTCCTCTGCTCGGTGGGGTAATGGTGACTTACGCCACGTGGCACTGGATATTCCTGATTAACATTCCTGTCGGCATTCTTGGCATTTTCTATGCGCGAAAATATATGCCGGACTTCACCACGCCTAAACGTCGCTTCGATTTCCTTGGTTTTATGCTGTTTGGCTTTGGATTGGTGATGATCTCAATCGGTATTGAGTTATTTGGTGAGCGTATCGTCTCTGCCTGGCTGGCCGCAGGCATATTGTGCAGCGGAGTTTTATTACTTCTTCTTTATATAATGCATGCGCGCCGTCATCCTTCACCGCTGATCAGCCTACCCATGTTTAAAACCCGCACCTTCTCAGTCGGCATTATTGGCAATATCGCTTCGCGTCTGGGTACTGGATGCGTGCCGTTTCTCATGCCATTGATGCTACAAGTTGGTTTTGGTTATTCGGCGATTATTGCTGGATGTATGATGGCACCTACCGCAATCGGATCGATTTTGGCTAAATCAACGGTAACGCAGTTGCTGCGCTGGTTTGGCTATCGTCGTGTGTTAGTCAGCATCACCGTCATTATCGGTATTCTGATCACCACGTTTTCGCTACAGTCACCCGCAGAAAGCGTTTTCCTCTTATTAATACCGCTGTTTATTCTTGGCATGGCAATGTCGACACAGTTTACGGCGATGAACACCATAACTTTGGCTGATTTAGATGATGACAACGCCAGCGGCGGCAACAGCGTGCTTGCCGTAACGCAGCAGCTGGCGATCAGTTTTGGTGTTGCCGTCAGCGCCGCGGTGCTGCGCTTTTATCAGGAGTTTGAAACCAGCACTGTGCAGCAATTCCATGAGACCTTCCTGACAATGGGTGTGGTCACCGTATTGTCAGCGCTGACATTCATGATGCTGCGCAATGGCGATGGCCGCAATTTGATCAGCAATCGCGATAAAAAGAAGAAAAAGGCTTAAGCGGAGCCGCGTACAATCAGTTCCGGCGTCAGCACCAACGTTTGCTGGCTGACGTCGGGATCGCGCAGACGATGGATCAAGGTATCAATCGCCAACTCGCCCAGTTCATTTTTTGGCTGATGGATGGTACTTAACGGCGGCGATAAATAACGCGCCAGTTCGATATCGTCATAGCCCATCACCGCCATGTCCTGAGGAATCTGCAATCCTGCCTGATACAACGCATGATAAACGCCAACCGCCATAGCATCGTTACTGGTGAACACCGCTTGAGGAGGGGTTTCAAGCGCGAGCAGCTCAATCATCGCGTTGTAGCCGCCCTGGAATTCAAAATCTCCCTTCACTATATATCCCGGCAAAATATCCAGACCATTTTTCGCCATCGCATTCTGATAACCCTCAAGACGCATGCGCGCCGGGGTTTTATCAAGTGGTCCCGCAATGCAGGCGATTTGCGTATAACCGCTGTCGATTAAATGCTGCGTGGCCAGTTCGCCGCCCAGTAAGGCATTGTCCTGAATAATGTCGCCGCGCCCTTCAAACGGCGCCCAGTCCATCATTACGGTAGGAATAGAAGGATAGCGGTTGAGAATATCCGCTGAAGGTAGATGACTTTCCGTGCACATGATCAGCAGACCATCAACACGCTTTTGCAGCAAGGTTTCCAGGCTACGATTCATCCGCTGCTCATCGCCTGCGGTATTACACAAGATCAGACTGTATCCGCGTTCATAACAGCTGTCTTCTACGCCGCGTACCACTTCCGCATAAAATGGGTTACTGCTGGCGGTAAGCAGCATGCCGATGGTGTGCGTTTGGTTGATCTTCAAGCTGCGTGCCAACGCTGAAGGCGCATAGTTCAGTTCGCGGATGACTCGCTCAACTTTTTCACGTACGCCCTCGCTCACAAAACGATTGTTATTAATAACGTGAGAAACAGTTGAGGTTGAGACGCCTGCTTTACGGGCGACATCTTTCATGGTAGCCAAGCGCTTAATCCTGCTGTTGCAAAAAATCATCGATTTCCGCGCGCCACGGCACGGAAGGCTGCGCGCCCGGACGCGTTACGGCAATGGCAGCAGCAGCATGGGCGAAGCGCACTGCATTATGCATAGCTTGACCTTCCAACCGTGCAGTAATAAACGCGCCATTAAACGTATCGCCCGCCGCGATGGTGTCTACGGCCTTGACGCTGAAACCCGCAATACGCTGGCCATTGCCCTGTTCACTCAGCCATACGCCACGACGCCCGAGAGTAATCAACACTGTTTCAATGCCCTTCGCATGCAGTGCTTTGGCTGCCTGGGCCGCATCGTCATCACTTTTTACCGCAATCCCCGTCAGGATTTCTGCTTCGGTTTCGTTCGGGGTAATGATGTCAATCAACGCGAGCAGTTCATCTGACAGCCTGGTCGCTGGGGCAGGATTGAGAATGACCTGCGTTTGATGTTGACTGGCGATTTTGGCTGCCGTCAATACGCTTTCCAGCGGTGATTCAAGTTGCATTAATAGCGCATCAGCCTGTGCAATGATTTGCTGATGACGTTCAACGCAGGCTGGCGTTAACGCGGCATTTGCACCTGAATAGATACCAATGTTGTTCTCGCCTTCGCCATTTACGAAAATCATCGCCACACCGGTAGATTCATTCTCAACGCTTTCCACTGACGCAACGTCAATGTTGTCCTGCGCCAGCTGCTGACGAATGCGCTCGCCAATATCATCAGCGCCCACGCAGGCGATAAACGCGATATCCGCGCCTGCGCGCCCAGCGGCAACGGCCTGATTCGCCCCTTTGCCACCAAACGCAATGTGATACTGCGTCCCGATCACCGTTTCACCGGGACGCGGAAAGTGCGACAAATTAAGGATGTGATCAGCATTGATGCTGCCAAGAACGGTCAGTTTTGAGATTTTGCTCATAGGGAATGATCCAGAAAGAGTGCGCCACCGGAAAGGTGGCGCAATGCCCTGCTTTTCTTTGATTTATTGACTAACCAGCTTCAGGTCAACTGGATTAACCGCCTGCACTTTTTCGCTCTTTAGCACTTTATCAGCGGTATCAACGCCAATCATGCCAATTTTGTCCGGCATCTGTGCCACAGTCGCTGACAGTTTGCCCGCTTCAACCGCTTTAACGCCATCAGCAGTGCCGTCAAAGCCGACCACGATCACATCTGTTTTACCCGCAGTTTGCAGCGCACGCAGTGCACCCAACGCCATTTCATCATTCTGGGCAAACACAGCTTGCACGTCAGGATGCGCCTGCAACAGATTCTGCATCACGTTCAGACCTTTAGTACGGTCAAAATCTGCCGGCTGGCTGGCAAGGATCTGGAATTTGTGCGCATCGGCGGCTTGTTTAAAGCCTTCGCCACGTTCGCGCGCCGCAGAAGTCCCGGCAATGCCCTGCAGTTCGATGATTTTTGCATTTTCACCGACTTTCTTAGCGATGTAGTCACCTGCCATTTTGCCGCCAAAACGGTTGTCAGAGGCAACGTGACTCACCACGCTGCCTTGTGATGCCACACGATCAAGGGTGATAACAGGAATCTTGGCCTGATTAGCCATTTTCACTGCATTGCCAACTGCATCGGAATCTGTTGGGTTAATCAGCAGCAGCTTGGTGCCGCGTACTGTTAAATCTTGCACGTTAGCCAGCTCTTTTGCTGGGTTGTTTTGCGAATCCAGCACCACCAGGTTGTAACCCAGCTTGTCAGCTTCTTTTTGCGCACCATCTTTCAACGCAACAAAGAATGGATTATTCAGCGTAGAGACAACCAGTGCGATAGTCTCCTTTGCCATTGCGCCAGCACTTAATGTAGCGCCAAGAATGACAGCCAATGCGGTCAACTTTTTCATCATTTCATCCTGTGTAAAGGTCAGAGTTATTTACTGCTTTTATTATCCACCAGCACCGCGAGCAGGATTACCACCGCTTTAACGATCATCTGGTAGTACGAAGAAACGCCCATCAGGTTCAGGCCGTTGTTCAGAAAGCCCAAAATCAGCGCACCAATTAACGTGCCGACAATCCGCCCTTTACCGCCTGCCAGGCTGGTTCCACCTAACACCACCGCAGCGATAGCATCCAGCTCATAACCGGTTCCTGCCGTTGGCTGCGCTGAGGACAAGCGCGCCACTTCAATGGTGCCTGCCAGCGCCGCCAACATGCCGCACAGGGAATAGACGATCACTTTGACGCGGTTCACATTGATGCCGGATAAGCGCGTTGCCGCTTCGTTGCCACCCAATGCATAGATGTAACGTCCAAGGCGGGTGTGATGCAGCATGTACCAGGCAACGATAAACACGATCGCCATCAGCCAGACCGGCGTGGGAATACCCAGCGGGCGGCCGATGCCGAACCAGCCAAACAGATCAGCGTTATCGTTGAAGCCGGTATTAATGGGGCTACCGTTGGTATAAACCATCGTGACGCCACGCAGCAGCAGCATCATTACCAGCGTGGCGATAAACGCCTGCACTTTGCCGCGCGCCACAATCGTGCCCGTTACTGCACCAATTGCAGCGCCCAGCGCCAGCGAGGCCGCTACCGCCGTTAGCGCATTGACTTCCAGCCCCACCAGCGATGCAGCTACCGCGCCGGTTAGCGCCAGTAACGAGCCCACCGAGAGATCGATGCCAGAGGTTAAAATCACCAGCGTCATGCCCACCGCCATAATGGCGTTGACCGAGGTTTGCTGCAGGATGTTGAACACGTTAGCGATGGTAAAGAAGTTCGGACTTTGGCTCGCGACGACGGCAATCAACACGATCAGCGCAATCAGCGATTTTTGCTCCAGCAGCCACTCTTTGCTGAACCAGCGACGGCTGGAAGGTAAGGTTTGGGTACTCATACAACTAAATCCTCGCTGTGTTGCTTGCCAACGGCTGCCGCCATCAGGCTTTCCTGAGTGGCTTCTTCACGGGTAAATTCGCCGCTTAAATGGCCTTCATGCATCACCAGAATGCGATCGCTCATGCCTAACACTTCCGGCATTTCCGACGACACTAAAATAATGCTCAGCCCTTCGGCTTTGAACTGGTTAATTAACTGATAAATCTCTTTTTTTGCGCCAACATCAACACCGCGCGTTGGTTCATCAAGGATCAGCACATGGGGCCGCGTCATCAAACCACGCGCAATCGCCACTTTTTGCTGATTACCGCCAGAAAGCAGGCCAATCGGCTGCTCCATCGACGGGGTTTTGACGTTAAACAGACGAATAAAATCGCCTACCGCAAGTTGCTCTTCAGCATGCTTCAGGCTGCCACCGCCGCGGCTGAAATAACGCAGCGCGGTTAAAGACATGTTCTCTTTTACTGACATACCCAGCACTAAACCGTCACGTTTACGATCTTCCGATATATAAACGATGCCGTTTGCCAATCCATCCTGCGGTGAACGCGTGACGACCTCGCGTCCATCCAATAACACGTTGCCTTCACTACGCGGCAATGCCCCGTACAGCACTTTCATTAATTCGGTTCGACCCGCGCCCATCAAACCGGAGACGCCAAGGATTTCGCCTTTACGCAGCGTGAAGCTGACGCCGTTTACGCCTGGTCCGCTAAGGTTTTCTACTTTTAAACGCACGTCGCCTGGCGCTTGATCGAGGCGAGGATATTGATCTTCCAGTTTGCGTCCGACCATCATCTCGATCAGGCTCTCTTCGGTAAGATCACTTACCGCACGCTCGGCAATAAACTGGCCATCGCGGAACACGGTGACGTCATCGCATATCTCAAAAATTTCTTTCATACGATGCGAGATATAAACAATGCCGCAGCCCTGCGCTTTTAATTCGTTGATCACGTTAAACAGCGATAACGTTTCGGTGTCGGTGAGCGCATCAGTCGGCTCATCCATGATAATGACCTGCGACTCAAAGCTGATGACTTTGGCGATCTCCACCATTTGTTGATCGCCGATCGACAAATCGCCCACCAGCTTGTGGCTGTTAAAACGCAGGTTAAGCCGATTCAGTAAGGCGTCCGCTTCGGCATGCATACGTTTCCAGTCGATGCGACCAAAGCGGTTGACGAATTCGCGGCCAAGGAAAATATTCTCCGCCACGCTAAGTTGAGGAATCAGGTTAAGTTCCTGATGAATGATACCGATGCCCGCTTCCTGGGAGGCTTTTGGTCCGCTAAAGGTGGTTTCTTTCCCCAGCCACTTTAGCGATCCCGCATCACGGCTGTAGATGCCGGTCAGCACTTTCATCATGGTAGATTTGCCCGCGCCGTTTTCTCCCACCAGCGCCATAACGCGTCCGGGGTAAACAGCCAGCGAGGCACTTTTCAACGCTTTCACGCCAGGGAACGATTTTTCAATCCCGATGAGTTGCAGTAACGGTTGCATAGCGGCCTCAGAAGGTCACACCGGCGCTCAGGATGACATTCGCATACGGAGAACACTCTCCGCTGCGAATGACCGCCTGACTACGCTGAGTATGTTGTTTGAACTGTTCATGGCTGGTGTAACGTACCGCGATGGTATTCCCCTGGTGCTGTTGCAAGGCTTCGAGCACAGCGAGCAGCGCGCTGTGGAGCTGCGGATTGTGCAGCTTAATCTCTTCCGCAATCAGGGCACTTTCTACCTGCATCTCCAGCGTGACAGCATTGACCACCTGCATAAAATCGGGCGTGCCCGGCGTAAGCGCCAAGTCAATACGTTGTGGCCCGGCCGGAATCGGCAAGCCTGCATCGGCAATGGTGAGCGTATCCGTATGACCCAAGCGGGCAATCACATGAGAGAGTTCAGCGTTTAACAAGCGACCTTTTTTCATCTATTCACTCCACAGCGAAACGTTTCGCTGGCTGCAGTGTATGAAATGTATAAAGCAACTCAATCGGCAAATGAAAGAAGTGTGATCGCTATCGAAACGTTTCGCTTCAGCGGGAGAGAATTTGTCTTAGGGGAGAGGAGAAAGGAAAGAATGGACCGCCGCAGCGGTCCTGAAAGCAGGGTTTAAGGCAGTTTCTTCACTTGCTTAACGTCCAGCTCAATGCTGTTGAAATCTTTGTCTAGCTCACCCGTCAATTCAACGCGGTCTTTCGGCGAAATGGTCTGTCCATTCCAGCGCTTGTGATCAATTTCGACTTTCATGGTGCCGGTTTGATCACGGAACTGATAATCCTCGTCACCAATCTGCTTTTCCAACTGACCACGTACAGTGATCCAGCTGTCATCTTTCATCTCTTCAGCCTGTTTTACGGTGACAACGCTGGTGTTGTCCGCATTAAACCCACCTTGTTTAACCTGGGCAGCAGGCGCATTAGGATCGACAAATCCACCTTGCTGAGCAGCAAAAACCGGCGCAGAGGCCAACATAACAACAGCTAAAAGTGCGGCTTGCTTTTTCATCATTCCACCTCTTGTCCATGAATGTATTTCGTTTTGATGCATACAGTTAAGCACAAGGTTCTTAACAGGATCTTAAGGATAAAAAATAGCCGAAATAGAGTGAAAGCTGCTGTACAAGCTTGGCTGTGCTTCGTATAAATCCCTTTCTATCGGGGGAGAATCGATGCGCATTTTATTAATCGAAGACGATCGCTTAATTGGCGATGGCATCAAAGCGGGACTGAGCAAATTAGGATTCAGCGTTGACTGGTTTGTCTCCGGCGAAGCAGGATTTCAGGCATTAGCCGCTGCACCCTGGGATGCGGTCATTCTCGACCTCTCTCTGCCGGAACGTGACGGACTGGATATTTTGCGTCAATGGCGCCAGCAGGGCCACGATGTGCCGGTGCTGATTCTCACCGCGCGCGACGCGCTGGATCAGCGAGTCGAAGGTTTACAGCTCGGTGCAGATGATTACCTTTGCAAACCTTTTGCCCTAACTGAGGTGGCAGCACGTTTACAGGCATTGATTCGTCGTCGTCATGGTCAGGTTCAACCCGAACTGCGCCACGGCAATGTGGTGCTCTCGCCCGGCAACCACAGCGTGATGATGGACGGCGAAGCGATTGAACTAAAAAGCCGTGAGTTAGCACTGCTCGAATTATTTATGCTTAATCCCAGTCGCGTCCTGACGCGCAGCCAGCTAGAAGAGAAGCTCTATAACTGGGATGACGACGTTTCCAGCAATGCGATAGAAGTCCACATTCATCATCTACGCAAAAAATTGGGCAGCCGTTTTATTCGCACCGTTCACGGCGTGGGTTATACGCTGGGGGAAGCGGCATGCGATCAATGAGCCTGTTCCTGCGCCTTGGCATTGGCTTTGTTTTGCTGCTGGGCGTTTGCTGGGGCAGCGCCAGCCTGAGCGCATGGTATCAAACGCGTGAAACCATCAATGAACTGTTCGATACTCAACAGATGCTGCTCGCTAAGCGCCTGCTTAGCCTGGATTTTGCCACACTGGATAATGTCTCTCTGCCTAAAACTAAACGGCTGCTGCGTCATAATCGTGGCGATCAGGATGATGATGCGTTGGCGTTTGCCGTTTTTTCTCGCGATGGCAAACAGGTGCTTAATGATGGCGATAACGGCAAACATCTCCCGTTTGAAGCAGATTATCAGGGCTTCCGTGATGGACGTTTAGATAATGATGACGATCGCTGGCGCTTTGTCTGGCTGACCACCGAGGACCAGCAGTTCCGCGTGATTGTCGGTCAGGAATGGGAATATCGCGATGACATGGCAAAAGATTTGGTCAACGCCAGCGTCTTGCCGTGGCTGATCGCGCTGCCGCTAATGCTGTTATTGCTCATTGGCCTGGTGTGGTATGAGTTGCGTCCCCTGAAGCGGCTGGCGCAGCAGCTCACCCAGCGTGAGCCCGATGATGACATCCCCTTAAACGCCAAACCTTTACCCAAAGAGGTACAGCCGCTGATCGTGGCATTAAATGGCTTGTTCAGCCGTATCAGCGCCATGATGCATCGCGAACGCCGCTTTACCTCCGACGCAGCCCACGAACTGCGCAGCCCATTGGCCGCACTTCAGGTTCAGAGTGAAGTGATTCAACTTGCTGCTGATGATGAAGCCATGCGTACCCATGCATTACAACAACTGGATGCCGGTATTACGCGCGCCACGCGATTAGTGGATCAATTACTGACTCTTTCGCGCGTCGAAGCGGATGACGCCCGCAGTGCTTTTCAGTCGGTTGATCTACAGCGAACCTTGCAAGATACGCTCATTGCTCAATTGCCGTTGGCTGACAACGCTGGGGTAACGCTACGCTTACACGCGCAGGCTGAACCGGTAATTCAGGGACACCCGTTACTGCTCTCGCTGCTGGTGCGCAATCTGTTGGATAACGCGATTCGCTACACGCCTGCGGGAAGTGACGTTGATCTCTGGCTGGAAGCCAATAGCTTACGCATTGAGGATAACGGTCCAGGCGTGAGTGAAGCCGATTTACAGCGCTTAGGAGAACGTTTTTGGCGGCCAGCGGGACAGGAAAAAAGCGGTAGCGGTTTGGGATTATCCATTGTGCGCAACATTGCGCATCTTCATGACATGCAGATTGCCTTTAACCAGCGGCAAGGCGGCGGATTGTGCGTCACCTTGCGCTGGTCATCTCATGCCCTAATCAGTGGCGCACCCGCTTAAATCTCGACCTGCGTTCCCAGCTCAATCACACGATTGGGCGGGATCTCAAACTGATCAGGCGCACGTAATGCGTTTCGTTGCAGCGCCAGGAACAGCTTGCCGCGCAACCTCAAGTACCACGGACGTTTACCCATAATCAGCGATTCGTGCGACATAAAGAATGAAGTCTCCATCATGCGGCAGTTTAAACCTTCTAACCCGCAACGATGGAAAACTTCTACCACGTTCGGCGTTTCACGCCAGCCGTAGCTCGCGACAACGCGCCAGAATGTGGGTGAGAGCTGCTCAATCGTGACGCGACGTACATTATGCACGTAAGGCGCATCTTCCGTACGTAACGTTAATAACACCACACGTTCATGCAACACTTTGTTGTGCTTGAGATTATGCAGCATAGCGAAAGGAATCACATTCAGTGCACGCGACATATAGACCGCAGTGCCCGGTACGCGAACCGGCGGTGATTTTTCGAGTGACGCGATCATCGCTTCAAGTGAATTTCCATGCTCATGCAGACGTCGCAACAGGCGGAAACGCTCACTTTTCCAGGTTGTCATGATGATAAACATCACTAATCCCAGACAAAGCGGCAGCCAGCCACCGGAGAAAATCTTAACCAGGTTGGCAGTGAACAGCGGAATATCGATACACAGCATCAGTACCAAAATGACGCCAACCGCTAGCTTCTGCCAATGCCAGTTTTTGATCGCCACAGTGCAGGAGAGAATGGATGTCAGCACCATAGTGCCAGTTACCGCAATACCATACGCCGCTGCCAGATTACTTGAATGTTCAAAGCTGACGATGACAATCACCACAGCAAAATAGAGCACCCAGTTGATAACCGGAATGTAGATCTGACCCGATTCCATTTCTGAAGTATGGATGATACGCATGCCTGGCAAATAACCCAGACGAACCGCCTGACGCGTTAACGAGAACACACCAGAAATCACCGCCTGTGAAGCAATCACCGTTGCCAGCGTGGCCAGGATCAGCATAGGAATCAGCGCCCATTCTGGTGCCAGCAGGAAGAACGGATTTTTTATCGCTGCGGGATCGCTGAGCAGGAGTGCACCCTGACCAAAATAGTTCAGCACCAGTGAAGGCAGCACCACCGAGAACCAGGCGAGTCGAATCGGTATTTTGCCGAAATGCCCCATATCCGCATACAACGCTTCAACACCGGTAATCGCCAGCACCACCGCGCCAAGCGCAAAGAATGAGATGGTTTTGTAGTGCAAAAAGAAGTTAACCGCATGTGCCGGATTCAGCGCCTGCAACACTTCTGGGTTTTTCATGATGCCATTGACGCCCAGCACCGCCAGCACCAAAAACCACAGCAACATCACCGGTGCAAACAGTTTACCGACAATGCCAGTGCCATGTTTTTGAATCATAAACAGCAGCGTTAATACGGCGATAGAAAGCGGTACGATAAAGGGATCCAGCGACGGTGCAGCAATCTCCAGCCCTTCTATCGCTGACATCACAGAAATAGCGGGCGTGATCACCACTTCACCGTAAAAGAAGCTGCCACCAATCAGCCCCATAATCACCAGCACAGCAGTAGCGCGAGCGCCGGTATTGCGGCCTGCCAGCGACATCAGCGTTAAAATTCCGCCTTCACCCGCGTTGTCGGCACGCATGACATAGCTGATGTACTTAAGCGACACCACCAAAACCAGCAGCCAGAAAATCAGTGACAGAAAACCAAATACGGCTTCACGTTCCACACCAAAACCGAACTGACCTGAAAGGCATTCACGCAAGGTATACAGCGGACTGGTACCGATATCTCCGTAAACTACACCAATAGCGGCCAGCGTTAATCCACCAAGCGACTGCTTCTTATCCGAGCTCATAGAGTTATCTTTTGTTGGAGTCAAAGAGGCACAAAACCGCTCGCTCAAGCCTCTAAAAAGCGCACAGTATGCACGTATTCCAAAAAAATCCCATCCTTGTAAACCGTCTGGTTATCTGCCATCCGGCTCTTTTTACCTTAAAATAAGCGGGTTAAGCGGGGTTTAAGCCTTGTTGAACCTTCTGAAACAAAAAAGCTGACAGCTATCAACGCTTTCACGCATCATAATCTATAAAGTGTTGCGTTCGCTAAGCGCGGCAGCTTGATGATCCTAAGGACAATGATGTGATTATGGCTCAACCCCATCTTTTGGCAGAAAGAATTTCTCGCCTCAGCAACGCATTAGAAAAAGGCTTATATGAGCGTCATCATGCCATTCGCCTCTGCTTGCTGGCCGCCCTGAGCGGTGAAAGCGTATTCCTGCTGGGGCCGCCGGGCATTGCAAAGAGCCTGATTGCCCGCCGCCTGAAATACGCCTTCCAGAATGCTCGCGCCTTTGAATACCTGATGACCCGATTTTCTACGCCGGAAGAGGTGTTTGGTCCGCTGTCGATTCAGGCACTAAAAGATGAAGGGCGTTATCAGCGTCTTACTAAAGGCTATTTGCCGGATGCCGAGATTGTTTTCCTTGATGAAATATGGAAAGCCGGCCCGGCGATTTTGAATACGCTGCTTACTGCCATTAACGAACGCCGCTTCCGTAATGGTGATAGCGAAGAAAAAATTCCGATGCGTCTGCTGGTGACAGCATCCAACGAATTGCCTGAAGCGGACAGTGGACTGGAAGCGCTGTATGACCGCATGTTAATCCGCCTGTGGCTGGATAACGTGCATGAGAAACAGAACTTCCGCAGCATGTTAACCCACCAGCAAGATGAAAACGCCAATCCGGTAGCGGAAGGGCTGCGCATCAGCGACGAAGAGTATCTGCAATGGCAGCAAGGCATTAGTCAGGTCAATTTGCCGGACAACGTTTTTGAACTGATCTATCAACTGCGCCAGCAGCTGGAAAATCAGCCGCAAGCGCCTTACATCTCCGATCGTCGTTGGAAAAAAGCGATTCATCTGTTGCAGGCCAGCGCGTTTTACAGTGGCCGAACCACCATTGCACCGATTGATTTGATCCTGCTGAAAGATTGCTTGTGGCACGATGTCGCCTCAATGCAATTGCTGGATCGTGAAATCGATCAATTGATGACTCAGCACGCCTGGCAACAGCAGCCGATGCTGCTCAAACTTCAGCAAATCAAAACGCGCCGTATGGCGTTGCAGCAGCAACAAAGCGTGTCACAGGCGATCACGCTGGAGAAACACAGCGGAATGTTCAGCCGCAAGCCGCATTACGATCTGCCCGAAACGTTTACTGATGAACAACTCACTTTAATGCTGCAACAGCCGCTGACGCTGCATGACATGCAGGTCACGCACATTGTTATAGCGCGTGATGCGCTTAATCAATGGCTGCTGAAAGGGGGCGACGTTCGCGGCAAACTCAACGGTATCGGTTTTGCTCAAACGGTGGATTTATTGGTTGATGCGCAGCATTGCCTGGCGGTACGTGATGTTAGCCTGCAAGCGACTCGCCTGACGCTGCCGGGTATTAGCAACAACAATGAATTGCCCACTGAAATCGTTGAAGCACTGGATGAGTTGGATGCGCAACTTCGCGCCCAGCGCCATCTGTTTAGCCAACACCAGCGCTGTTTATTTATCAGCGATGACTGGTTCGCGCGGGTTGAAAGCAGCCTGCAAGATGTAGCAGAACAGCTAAAACAGGCGCGTAAATGATTTCGGTTGAGACGCTAAGCACGCTGCTTTCAATCGGCGAAACTGAACTGATTGAAGAGTTGATTATCGCGCTGCTGGCGTCTCCCCAATTTGCTCTGTTCTTTGAAAAATTCCCGGGCCTGAAGAAAGCGCTGTTGCGCGATGTGCCGCGCTGGAAGGCAGAAATTAATGCGGAACTCAAAGCCACGCCCGTGCCGGAAATGCTGTCGCAGGAATTTCAGCTCTTTCAACGGGTGCAACTGCTCAGCCACCACGAATTTAACCACCAGCTTTCGGACACGCTAGATACGCTGGATCGCCTGCCTTCCCCTTTTATAGAAGAAGCCAATCGGCTGCTTCACCACACTGAAGCACGCCAGCTCAGCTCGGCGCAGCACACGCTTTTTTTACAGCGCTGGCGGCTTAGCCTGACGTTGCAAACTCTGACGTTGAATGAGCAATTGCTGGAACAGCAGCGTGAACGCCTGATAGCAGAGTTGCAGCAGCGCATGGCGCTAAGCGGCCAACTCGCGCCCCTGTTAAGTGACGATGATGAAGCCGCAGCGGGCCGGTTATGGGATATGAGTAAGTCGTCGCTACAACACGGCGATTATGAGTTGATGCTGCAATATGGCGATTTTCTGGCGCAGCAGCCGGAGCTAATGAAGCTGGCCCAACAACTGGGTCGCAGTCGCGAAGCAAAATCAGTGCCGTCAAAAGAGGCGCCGATGGAAGCCTTTCATCATCTGGTGCATGAACCTGATGCTGTGCCAGAAGAGGTCAGCGGTATTCATCAAAGTGATGATGTGCTGCGCCTTCTGCCGCCAGAGCTGGCCGCGCTGAGTATCAGCGAGCTGGAGTTAGAGTTTTATCGGCGGCTGGTGGAAAAACGGTTACTGACTTATAAGTTGCAGGGCGATGCCTGGCACGAAAAGGTGACGATGCGCCCGGTAAGCCACCAGCAGTATGAAGAGCAGCCGCGCGGTCCGTTCATTGTCTGTGTTGATACGTCGGGTTCCATGGGCGGGTTCAATGAACGCTGCGCCAAAGCCTTCTGCCTGGCTTTGCTAAAAGTGGCGTTGGCCGATCGCCGTCGCTGCTACATCATGTTGTTTGCTCACGATGTCATTGGCTATGAATTAACCGGCGATGATGGTCTGGAGCAGGCGATTCGCTTTCTTAGCCAGCGTTTTCGTGGCGGCACCGATCTGGCCGCGTGTTTGTCGTCGGTGGTGAAACGGATGGAAGGCACTATCTGGCAGGAAGCTGATGCCGTTATTGTGTCTGATTTTATCGCTCAGCGCCTGCCGGAAGAGGTCATCAGCGCGATAAAACAACGTCAGCGTCATCATCAGCAACGCTTCCATGCTGTCGCTATGTCGACGCATGGCAAACCCGGTATTTTGCGCATTTTCGATCATATCTGGCGATTTGATACCGGAATGAAAAGCCGCCTGTTGCGTCACTGGCGGCGCTAAGTCATCAGGCAGAAATCCTTATTTGCTATAGTGAGTAATCGCATTTACTTACTCAGCAATCTGGAGCTTTCTGTGACACCAGCCCAATCTCATCGCGATCTGCTTGCGCCGACGCGTACTTTGCTGCTCTCCGGCCATAACGTAGAACAAAAACGTGCCGAACTGTTGGCGTACTTTACCCAAACCTGGGAACAGTACGAAGACTTGTTTACCTGTCTTGCCGATCAGCGCGCCTGGTTCAATAAAGCCATCCCACTGCGCCATCCTCTGATCTTCTATTTTGGTCATACCGCCACTTTTTACATTAATAAGCTCATGGCGGGTCGCTACATTGATGCACGCTTAGACGATCGCATAGAAGCGATAATGGCGATTGGCGTTGATGAAATGAGCTGGGATGATCTCAACGACGACCATTATGAATGGCCAACCATCGAAGAAGTACGTGATTACCGCGGCAGCGTAAAAGCGCTGATCAGTAAATTTATTCAAACCATGCCGTTGGAATTGCCGATCAGCTGGGACAGCCCAGCGTGGATTATTTTGATGGGCATTGAACATGAGCGCATTCATCTGGAAACCTCCAGTGTATTGATACGCCAACTGCCTATTGAATGGGTCAAACCTCAGCCGCAATGGCCCGCTTGCCCAAACGCGCGTCATGCTCGCAATAGCGTTCCCGCCAACACGCTGGTTGAGATGCCCGGCGGCCGCATTACCTTAGGTAAAACCGATGATACTTACGGCTGGGATAACGAATATGGAACGCAGCACGTCGAACTGAAGCCGTTTAAGGCCAGCAAAATGCTGGTGAGTAATGCTGAGTTTTTTGAATTCATCAGCGCGGGCGGTTATCAGGATGTACGCTGGTGGGATAATGAAGGCTTAGGCTGGCGCGAATTTGCGCAGGCAGAAATGCCTACTTTCTGGGTCGGCACCCCAACGATGCCCGATCAGCTGAAACTGCGCTTGATGACGGAAGAAGTGGCCATGCCATGGGATTGGCCAGCTGAGGTGAATCAATTGGAAGCATCCGCTTTTTGCCGCTGGAAAGCTGACCAAACCGGAAAATCTATTCAGCTTCCATGCGAAGCGGAATGGGCGCAGTTGCGTGAGCAGGTTGAAGGCGATCAGCCAAACTGGGAACGCGCACCGGGTAATATAAACCTGGCGTACTGGGCCTCTTCCAGTCCCGTTGATCAATTCCCGCAAGGTAACTTTTTCGACGTGATCGGCAATGTCTGGCAATGGACGACAACGCCGACTAGCGGCTTTGAAGGCTTTAGAGTGCATCCTTTATACGATGACTTCTCAACACCAACCTTTGACGGTAAACATACCTTAATCAAAGGCGGCAGTTGGATCTCCACCGGTAATGAAGCGTTGAAGTCGGCGCGCTACGCTTTCCGTCGCCACTTTTTCCAGCATGCGGGTTTTCGTTATGTTGTCTCTTCACATCAAGAGAGCATGACGATTAACCCGTATGAAACCGACAGTATGGTGTCGCAATATCTCGACTTCCAATATGGTCCACGCTATTTCGGCGTAGAGAACTATGCAGAAACGTTGGTGAATCTGGCGTTGCAACACACCTCTTTACGTGGCAAGGCATTGGACATCGGCTGTGCCACCGGGCGTGCCAGCTTTGAACTGGCTCGTCACTTCGACAGCGTTGTGGGTATGGATTATTCAGCACGCTTCATTGATGTGGCGCTGCAGTTAGCCAGTGGCGAAGAGTTCCGCTATGTGGTGCCTGAAGAAGGTGAGCTGGTGGAATATCGTCAGGTGCGCTTGAAAGATTTGAATATGGGAAGCGAGTTCGCGCAGCGGATCCAGTTTGTGCAGGGCGATGCCTGTAACCTGAAACCGCAACCACAGCAATATGATTTGGTGTTGGCATCCAACCTGATTGATCGCCTGCGCCAGCCGAAGCGTTTCCTGCAGGACATCACGCCCATGATCCGTTCGGGCGGTATGCTCGCTCTCTCTTCGCCTTATACCTGGCTGGAAGCGTTCACGCCAAAAGAGAACTGGCTTGGTGGCGTGCGCGAAAATGGCGAAGCGCTAACGACCTTACAAGCGCTGCAGCGTCTTTTAGCGGCGGATTTTGAACAGGTTGGCGCACCACAGGATGTGCCGTTTGTTATTCGTGAAACAGCGCGTAAATTTCAACACACGCAGGCGCAATTAACCCTCTGGCGTAAGCGTTAATCTACCCGGCAGCGGTATTCACCGCTGCCGATACATTGCCTAATCCCCCGTTTTGCTGCACATTCTCAACAGTTCAATGAAGAAGTAACATAAAGAGGATGGCAATGGCCGAACATCTGCAACTGGATAACCTGGATCGCGGCATTTTGAATGCGCTGCTGGATAACGCACGCACGGCATATGCTGAACTGGCAAAACAGTTCAACGTCAGTCCGGGCACCATTCATGTGCGCGTAGAAAAGATGAAACAGGCTGGGATTATTCTGGGTACGCGCGTTGAAATCGATCCACGACAGTTGGGCTTCGATGTGTGCTGTTTTATCGGCATTATCCTGAAAAGTGCCCGCGATTATCCTGCTGCGCTGAGCAAGCTTGATGCACTGGATGAAGTCGTTGAAGCCTGGTATACCACCGGCCATTACAGCATCTTCATTAAAGTGATGTGTCGTTCTATTGATGCGCTGCAGCAGGTACTGATCAACAAGATACAGACAATTGACGAAATTCAGTCGACTGAAACGCTGATCTCGCTGCAAAACCCGATCATGCGCACCATCAAACCCTGATCCATCCCCTGCCTTGTGCACAACCTTATCCCCTGTGAATGCGCCGTCTCCCAACGGCTGCGTTCGCATCCTCCGATCTATTAACCCTGTTGTCCACAGGTGGATCACTGCTTGATCACAGCGTACAATGCTCGCCTTTAGTTCAGGAGAGCATGATGGCCGATATTACTTTAATCAGTGGCAGCACCTTGGGAAGCGCCGAATATGTCGCTGAACATCTCGAAGAAAAATTGCAGGAAGCTGGCTTCTCAACGCAGATGCTGCATGGGCCGGAACTGGATGAAGTGCCGCAGGAAGGCGTCTGGCTGATTGTCTCCTCTACTCACGGCGCAGGTGAGCTGCCTGATAATCTTGTGCCGTTTTATGACGCTATTAATGAAAGCCAGCCCGATCTGTCTGGCGTGCGCTTCGGTGCCGTTGGTATTGGCAATCACGAGTACGATCTTTTTTGTGGCGCGATCCGTAATATAGAAACGCTATTGATCGCGCGTGGTGCTCAACGTATTGGCGAGCGCCTGGAAATCGATGTTCTTGAGCATGAGATTCCTGAAGATCCAGCTGAAGAGTGGATCGCGGACTGGAAAAGCTTGATTTGATCTGGCTGAGGATCGGGAATTAGCCACGATCCCCAGTGGAAGATGCTGATTTTATGCTTTTGAAAGCCATCTGATTGTGGATAACTACCCCTTTTTCCTGCGTATAACCAGTAGTTATCCAAAGAACAACCCAAGTCTATTTTTTGAGCTGTGGATAACTAGCCATTTTGATCTCAGGTTATACGTTGCAGGATCACCGATCATTAACAGCTAGTGATCTTATACATCCTGTTGTTTCATGAGCTTTTTTAAGACATATCCACAACAGATCGCGATCCTAATAAGAGATCTAACAAGAAGATCATATACAGAATAAAGATCCTTTCTTTTAAACACTGACGATCCCATCGCTTTCCCCCTGCGCTGAATTTAAGTAGAATCCACGGCCCAAGGGAGAACGATCCCTGAATGTCCATCAACGAGGTACCACTTCATGTTTTATCAAGATCCTTTTGACGTCATCGTAATTGGTGGTGGTCATGCGGGTACAGAAGCCGCTATGGCTGCTGCTCGAATGGGTCAGCAAACCCTGTTACTCACCCATAACATTGATACGCTTGGACAAATGTCCTGTAATCCGGCGATCGGTGGCATTGGCAAAGGACATTTGGTGAAGGAAGTGGATGCCTTAGGCGGTTTGATGGCCAGTGCGATCGACCAGGCAGGTATTCAGTTTAGGATACTAAACGCGAGTAAAGGACCCGCCGTCCGAGCGACACGTGCTCAGGCGGATCGCGTGCTTTACCGTCAGGCAGTACGTACTGCACTTGAGAACCAACCCAACCTGATGATCTTCCAGCAGGCGGTTGACGATCTGATTGTCGAGAACGATCGTGTCGTGGGTGCTGTGACGCAAATGGGCCTGAAGTTCCGTGCAAAAACGGTGGTTCTTACGGTAGGGACTTTCCTTGATGGAAAAATTCATATCGGGCTGGATAACTACAGCGGTGGCCGTGCTGGCGATCCACCTTCCATCCCGCTGGCAAAACGCCTGCGAGCTTTACCACTGCGTGTAAACCGGCTTAAAACCGGTACGCCGCCGCGTATTGACGCACGATCCATCGACTTTAGCGTGTTGTCGCCGCAGCATGGTGATAATCCAATGCCGGTGTTCTCGTTCATGGGGAATGCTTCACAGCATCCTCAACAGGTACCGTGCTGGATCACATATACCAACGAAAAAACCCATGACGTGATCCGCAATAACCTCGATCGTAGCCCAATGTATGCTGGGATCATCGAAGGGATCGGCCCACGTTATTGCCCATCGATCGAAGATAAAGTGATGCGCTTTGCCGATCGTAATGCGCACCAGATCTTCCTTGAGCCTGAAGGCTTGACCAGTAACGAAATTTATCCAAACGGAATCTCAACCAGCTTGCCGTTTGATGTACAGATGCAGATCGTTCGCTCTATGCAAGGGCTGGAAAATGCGAAGATCATTCGCCCAGGCTATGCCATTGAGTATGATTTCTTCGATCCGCGCGATCTTAAGCAGACGCTGGAAAGCAAATATATTCACGGCCTGTTCTTTGCCGGACAAATCAACGGCACTACCGGTTATGAAGAAGCCGCCGCACAGGGATTATTAGCAGGTCTGAACGCCGCACGTCAGTCTGCCGACAAAGAAGGCTGGGCTCCACGTCGCGATCAAGCTTATCTGGGCGTGTTGGTTGACGATCTCTGCACGCTTGGCACCAAAGAGCCGTATCGCATGTTCACTTCACGCGCGGAGTATCGTTTGATGCTGCGTGAAGACAATGCCGATCTGCGTTTGACTGAAACTGGCCGCGAGCTCGGTTTAGTGGATGACGCTCGCTGGGCGCGTTTTAATCAGAAACTGGAATCCATTGAGCAAGAGCGTCAGCGTCTACGTGATATCTGGGTACACCCGAAATCAGAAAACGTTGCTGACGTGAATACCGTGCTGAGCGCGCCGTTGACTAAAGAAGCCAGCGGTGAAGATCTGCTGCGTCGTCCAGAACTGACGTATCTGAAATTGATGACGTTGAACGGGTTTGGCCCAGCTCTGTCAGATGCGCAGGCTGCTGAACAGGTTGAGGTTCAGGTAAAGTACGAAGGTTACATTGCGCGTCAGCAGGAAGAGATTGATCGCCAGCAGCGTAATGAAAATACCTTACTGCCGGTCGATCTCGATTATCGTCAGGTTAATGGCTTGTCGAATGAAGTGATTGCCAAACTGAACGATCATAAACCGACGTCAATCGGTCAGGCTTCACGCATTTCTGGTATCACACCAGCCGCCATCTCGATTTTGCTCATCTATTTGAAAAAACAGGGTCTGCTGCGCAAAAGCGCCTGACCTGAAACGGGGCGAGGCAACTCGCCCCCGCTGACTGGACTCACGCTGTGATTAACAAACTCACCTCGCTGCTGCAAGCAGCTAATATTTCCCTCTCCGATCAACAAAAACAGCAGCTGATTGGCTACGTATCGCTGCTGGATAAGTGGAATAAAGCTTACAACCTGACGTCAGTACGCGATCCACAGCAAATGTTGGTGCGCCACATTCTCGACAGCATCGTCGTTGCACCACATTTGAAAGGCTCGCGCTTTATTGATGTAGGGACCGGGCCGGGCTTGCCAGGCATTCCGCTGGCGATCGTCATGCCAGAAGCACATTTCACGCTGCTTGATAGTTTGGGAAAACGTGTACGGTTTTTACGGCAGGTACAGCACGAACTTGGTCTCGAAAACATCACGCCTGTGCAGAGTAGGGTGGAGGAGTTTCCTTCGGAGCCGCCTTTTGATGGCGTTATTAGCCGCGCTTTTGCCTCGCTGGAGGACATGGTGAACTGGTGTCATCATCTGCCTGCGCCAGAAGGACGCTTCTTTGCTTTGAAAGGCGTTCGCCCAGACGATGAGATTGCTTCGTTGCCTGCCGGATACACGTTAGATGCTGTTGTCGAGTTGAAAGTACCTCAGCTCGATGGCGAACGACATCTGGTCATCATTGGTCGCGAATAGGCATTTAAAGATTGTGGATTAAGGGAAGGTTAAAGTTCCGTCTTAGCAAAAAATGTGGCTAAAAAAACGGCAGTTGATTCTTTTATCGTGCGCGTTTTTTATTAAAGGTGCGCAGGAATAAGGTTAAAAAAGCCAACGGAAATTATCCGAAAAACTCTGTTACATTTAACTTTTAATTCACAATTATTTATCAGAAAGATCACTTATATTGCCGTTCATCTGAATACTGATAGTCACGTCGGAAAATATATCGCAGTAATAACTTGGCGTGCGTAATATGAATTACACACTTTTATTGCACTCTTCGATGTCAACAACATGTTTTTATCGATAATAAGAGATTTGCGACCTGACACTATTTATAACTTGATGATAGTTAAATAAATAACGGCCTGTTAAAAAAGGTAAATTGGGTATTGTCACAAAAGTTATTGTAGGTCAGATGCTTATTATGTGATCTAAAGCACGCTTTAAAAGCAAGTCCTGGCTGCATTTTCAGTAGATGGCCTGCCAATTCCAGCGGATTAATCTTTGGAAAAATAGGCGCTCGGAAAGAAATTTAAATAATTGTTCACCTTTTCGCTACTTAGCGATTGAAATCGCAGGTGCGGCCCGTATAATTTGCACGGCTTTTGCTGCTTGACTCAAATGAGTAAAGGCAGTCTTATACGACACGCGACATACCCCTAACGGGGCAGGAGAGTATCAGCGTCATGTCAGTGTCTCTTTACAGTGTGAAATACGCCCGAACCCTGCTGGTTATTCAGCTGGTGACGACTGTCATCATCGGTGCACTCTTTGCTCTGAAAGATGTCCACTGGGGCGTTTCTGCTCTGGCTGGCGGAGCGGCAGCCTGGCTGCCAAACGTGTTGTTTTTGTTTTTAGCCTGGCGCCTGCAGGGGCAAACCCCGGCTTCGGGGCGAGTCGCGTGGAGCTTCGCTTTGGGTGAAATAGCCAAAGTGTTCGCGACCATCATTTTGCTCATTGTGGCGTTGGGTGTATTCGGAGCGGTCTTCTGGCCTCTCGGAATAACCTGGTTATCGGTGCTGGTGGTTCAGATGTTGGCACCGGCGGTAATTAACAACAAAGGGTAAGAGGCATCATGGCTGCAGGAGAAATCTCTACTCCGCAAGAATACATAGGACACCATCTGAATAACCTTCAGCTGGACCTGCGTACTTTCGAGTTAGTGAATCCGCACGACGCTCCCGCGACGTTCTGGGTATTAAATATCGATTCCATGTTTTTCTCTCTGGTGCTGGGACTGGTTTTCCTGGTGTTGTTCCGTAAAGTGGCGAAAACCGTCACCAGCGGTGTGCCAGGGAAATTACAAGCGGCTATCGAGTTGGTTGTTGGGTTCGTTGATGACAACGTTCGCGACATGTATCACGGTAAGAGCAAACTTATCGCCCCGCTGGCTCTGACAATTTTTGTCTGGGTCTTCTTGATGAACTTCATGGATCTGCTACCTATCGATCTGCTGCCATATATTGGTGAGCATTTCTTAGGCCTGCCGGCGCTGCGCGTCGTGCCGTCTGCAGACGTGAACATCACGTTGTCTATGGCGTTGGGCGTATTTATTTTGATTCTGTTCTACAGCATCAAAATGAAAGGCATTGGCGGCTTCACGAAAGAGCTGACGCTGCAGCCTTTTAATCACCCGATCTTCATCCCTATCAACCTGATTTTGGAAGGTGTGAGCCTGCTGTCTAAACCGGTTTCTCTCGGTTTGCGACTGTTCGGTAACATGTATGCGGGTGAGCTGATCTTTATCCTTATTGCCGGTCTGTTGCCGTGGTGGTCACAGTGGTTGCTGAATGTGCCTTGGGCCATTTTCCACATCCTGATCATTTCGCTACAGGCTTTCATTTTCATGGTCCTCACGATTGTCTATCTGTCGATGGCATCTGAAGAACATTGATTTTTTTCTCAACACTAAGCGTTTAACTGAAACAAACTGGAGACTGTCATGGAAAACCTGAATATGGATCTGCTGTACATGGCTGCCGCTGTGATGATGGGCCTGGCGGCAATCGGTGCTGCGATCGGTATCGGCATCCTCGGAGGAAAATTCCTGGAAGGCGCTGCTCGTCAGCCTGACCTGATTCCTCTGCTGCGCACGCAGTTCTTTGTTGTAATGGGTCTGGTGGATGCAATCCCGATGATCGCTGTTGGTCTGGGTCTCTACGTGATGTTTGCTGTCGCCTAAAGCCCTTTGTTCACTCATCACATGTTGTGTACGAGTGAACGGATTCTGCCGTTTATCTTTGATAACGGCAGAAAAGTTAAATACTTAATTAGAGGCATTGTGCTGTGAACATTAATGCAACAATCCTCGGCCAGGCCATCGCGTTCATCCTGTTTGTCGCGTTCTGCATGAAGTACGTATGGCCACCGATTATGGCTGCCATCGAAAAGCGCCAGAAAGAAATTGCTGAAGGCCTTGCTTCTGCTGAACGCGCGAAGAAAGATTTGGATCTCGCGCAGGCTAATGCGACCGACCAGCTGAAAAAAGCCAAAGAAGAAGCCCAGGTCATTATCGAGCAAGCGAACAAGCGTCGTGCGCAGATCATGGACGAAGCCAAAACCGAAGCTGAGAACGAACGTAATCGAATCGTTGAACAAGCGCAGGCTGAAATTGATGCTGAGCGTAAACGTGCACGTGAAGAACTGCGTAAGCAAGTCGCGTTGCTGGCAATAGCTGGTGCCGAGAAGATCATCGAACGTTCCGTGGATGAAGCTGCTAACAGCGACATCGTTGATAAACTGGTCGCTGAACTGTAAGGAGGGAGGGGCTGATGTCTGATCTAATTACTGTAGCTCGCCCCTACGCCAAAGCAGCTTTTGACTTTGCTGTTGAGCATCAAAGTATTGAACGCTGGCAAAAAATGTTGGCGTTTGCCGCAGAAGTGGCTCGCAATGAACAGATGGCAGAACTCCTTTCCGGTGCTTTGGCGCCGGAAGCTTTGTCTGCTTCTTTCAACGCAGTCTGTGGTGATCAACTGGATGAACCCGCGCAGAACCTGATTAAGGTGATGGCGGAAAACGGACGTTTGACAGCGCTTCCAGCTGTACTGGATCAATTCATTCAACTGCGTGACGCCCATGAAGCGACAGCGGAAGTTGACGTGATTTCTGCCAGTACACTGAGTGACGACCAGCTGACTAAAATCAGCACCGCGATGGAAAAACGTCTGTCACGCAAAGTTAAGCTGAATTGCAAAATTGATAAGTCCGTAATGGCAGGCGTGATCATCCGTTCGGGTGATCTAGTGATTGATGGCAGCGTACGCGGCCGTCTTGAGCGTCTGGCAGACGTCTTGCAGTCTTAAGGGGACTGGAGCATATGCAACTGAATTCCACCGAAATCAGCGAACTGATCAAGCAGCGCATTGCTCAGTTCAATGTCGTGAGTGAAGCTCACAACGAAGGTACTATCGTTTCTGTAAGTGACGGTATCATCCGCGTACACGGCCTGGCCGATGTCATGCAGGGTGAGATGATTGCCCTGCCGGGTAGCCGTTACGCTATCGCCCTGAACCTCGAGCGTGACTCTGTAGGTGCAGTGGTGATGGGTCCGTACTCTGACCTTGCCGAAGGCATGAAAGTTAAGTGTACTGGCCGTATCCTGGAAGTTCCAGTTGGCCGTGGCCTGCTGGGCCGCGTGGTGAACACTCTGGGTGCACCTATTGACGGTAAAGGCGCAATCGACAACGACGGCTTCTCGCCAGTTGAAGTGATTGCTCCGGGTGTTATCGACCGTCAGTCAGTCGACCAGCCGGTTCAAACCGGTTACAAATCTGTCGATGCGATGATTCCAATCGGCCGTGGCCAGCGTGAGCTGATCATCGGTGACCGTCAGACCGGTAAAACCGCGATGGCGATCGATGCCATTATCAACCAGCGTGATTCAGGCATTAAATGTGTCTACGTCGCGATTGGTCAGAAAGCGTCAACCATTTCTAACGTGGTGCGTAAGCTGGAAGAGCATGGCGCATTGGCGAACACCATCGTGGTGGTTGCTTCTGCTTCAGAATCTGCAGCACTGCAGTATCTGTCTCCGTACGCAGGTTGTGCGATGGGCGAATACTTCCGTGACCGCGGTGAAGATGCACTGATCGTGTACGATGACCTGTCTAAGCAGGCTATCGCTTACCGTCAGATTTCACTGCTGCTGCGCCGTCCACCAGGTCGTGAAGCTTTCCCTGGCGACGTGTTCTATCTCCACTCTCGTCTGCTGGAACGTGCATCACGCGTAAGCGCTGATTACGTTGAGCGTTTCACCAACGGTGAAGTGAAAGGCCAAACCGGTTCTCTGACCGCGCTGCCAATCATCGAAACTCAGGCGGGTGACGTTTCTGCGTTCGTTCCGACCAACGTAATCTCGATTACTGATGGTCAGATCTTCCTGGAATCCAACCTGTTTAACTCCGGTATTCGTCCGGCCGTTAACCCAGGTATTTCGGTATCCCGTGTGGGTGGTGCAGCGCAGACCAAGATCATCAAGAAACTGTCCGGTGGTATTCGTACCGCGCTGGCACAGTATCGTGAACTGGCTGCGTTCTCGCAGTTCGCTTCTGATCTGGACGATGCAACCCGTAAACAGCTGAGCCACGGTCAGAAAGTGACCGAGCTGCTGAAGCAGAAACAGTATGCGCCGATGTCCGTTGCGCAACAGGGTCTGGTTCTGTTCGCTGCTGAGCGCGGTTATCTGAACGACGTTGAAATTGCTAAAATCGGCAGCTTCGAAGCTGCACTGCTGGCCTTCGCCGATCGCGATCACGCCGAGCTGATGCAGGAAATCAACCAATCTGGCAACTTTAACAACGAAATCGAAGCGAAGCTGAAAGGCCTGCTCGATACGTTCAAAGCAACCCAGTCCTGGTAATGTCTGGCGGCTTGTCTGAAAAGGCAAGCCGCAAGGCTTTGAGGAGAAGCTAATGGCCGGCGCAAAAGAGATACGTAGTAAGATCGGAAGCGTAAAAAATACGCAGAAGATCACCAAAGCGATGGAAATGGTCGCCGCCTCCAAAATGCGTAAAACGCAGGAACGCATGGCAGCCAGCCGTCCGTATGCAGACACCATGCGCAAAGTGATTGGTCACCTTGCGTTAGGTAATCTGGAATACAAGCACCCTTACCTGCAAGAGCGTGACGTCAAGCGCGTCGGCTACCTGGTCGTTTCAACTGACCGCGGGCTTTGTGGTGGTTTGAACATTAACCTGTTCAAAAAATTGCTGGCAGAGATGAAATCCTGGTCTGATAAAGGCGTGCAGAGCGATCTGGCGATTATCGGTTCCAAAGGGATGTCATTCTTCGGCTCTGTAGGTGGCAACATCGTGGCGCAAGTCAGCGGCATGGGAGATAAACCTTCCCTGTCAGAACTGATTGGCCCAGTAAAAGTGATGTTGCAGGCTTATGATGAAGGCCGCATCGACAAGCTGTATATCGTCAGCAACAAGTTTAATAACACCATGTCTCAGACTCCGACCATTACCCAACTGCTGCCGTTACCGCCAGCGGAAGGTGAAGCAGAGATGAAGGCGAAGACCTGGGATTACCTGTACGAACCCGATCCGAAAGCGCTGCTGGATACCCTGCTGCGTCGTTATGTCGAATCGCAGGTGTATCAGGGTGTGGTGGAAAATCTGGCCAGTGAGCAGGCCGCACGTATGGTAGCGATGAAAGCCGCAACCGATAACGGCGGAAATCTGATCAAAGAGCTGCAGTTGGTATACAACAAAGCTCGTCAGGCCAGCATCACCCAGGAACTTACCGAGATCGTCTCGGGGGCCTCCGCGGTTTAACCAGGTTTGGAATTAGGTAGAGGATTCAAGATGGCAACTGGAAAGATTGTCCAGATTATCGGCGCCGTTGTTGACGTCGAATTCCCTCAGGACGCGGTACCAAAAGTGTACAGCGCCCTCGAGGTTCAGAATGGTGATGCTCGTCTGGTGCTGGAAGTACAGCAGCAGCTGGGCGGCGGCGTAGTACGTACCATCGCAATGGGTACGTCTGACGGTCTGAAGCGTGGTCTGGCAGTTAACGACCTGCAGAAACCGATTCAGGTTCCCGTCGGTAAAGCGACCCTGGGCCGTATCATGAACGTGCTGGGCGAGCCAATCGACATGAAAGGCGAGCTGAAAGAAGAAGACGGCAGTGCAGTAGAGATCGCCTCTATTCACCGCGCAGCACCTTCTTATGAAGATCAGTCAAACTCGCAGGAATTGCTGGAAACCGGCATCAAGGTTATCGACCTGATGTGTCCGTTCGCTAAGGGCGGTAAAGTCGGTCTGTTCGGTGGTGCGGGTGTAGGTAAAACCGTAAACATGATGGAGCTGATCCGTAACATCGCGGCTGAGCACTCAGGTTATTCGGTATTTGCTGGTGTGGGTGAGCGTACTCGTGAGGGTAACGACTTCTACCACGAAATGACTGACTCCAACGTTATCGATAAAGTTGCACTGGTGTATGGCCAGATGAACGAGCCGCCGGGTAACCGTCTGCGCGTTGCACTGACCGGTCTGACCATGGCGGAAAAATTCCGTGATGAAGGCCGCGACGTTCTGCTGTTCATCGACAACATCTATCGTTACACCTTGGCCGGTACGGAAGTATCTGCTCTGTTGGGTCGTATGCCATCTGCGGTAGGTTATCAGCCAACGCTGGCAGAAGAGATGGGTGTGTTGCAGGAGCGTATTACCTCCACCAAGACCGGTTCAATCACCTCTGTTCAGGCCGTTTACGTTCCTGCGGATGACTTGACTGACCCGTCTCCAGCGACCACCTTCGCCCACTTAGACTCAACCGTAACGCTGAGCCGTCAGATCGCTTCTCTGGGTATCTACCCAGCAGTTGATCCGCTGGACTCTACCAGCCGTCAGCTGGATCCGTTGGTTGTTGGTCAGGAGCACTACGATGTTGCTCGTGGCGTGCAGTCACTACTGCAGCGTTATCAAGAACTGAAAGACATCATCGCCATCCTTGGTATGGACGAGCTGTCTGAAGAAGACAAACTGCTGGTGGCACGTGCGCGTAAGATTCAGCGCTTCCTGTCTCAGCCGTTCTTCGTGGCCGAAGTATTTACCGGTTCACCGGGCAAATACGTTTCGCTGAAAGACACCATCCGTGGCTTTAAAGGCATCATGGACGGTGAATTCGACCACCTGCCAGAGCAGGCTTTCTACATGGTCGGTTCTATCGACGAAGCGGTAGAAAAAGCGAAGAAACTGTAATAACGGTTTCCCGGGAGGAAAGATATGGCTATGACTTATCACCTGGATGTTGTCAGCGCAGAGCAGCAGTTATTCTCTGGTCTGGTACAGAAAATCCAGGTGTCAGGTAGCGAAGGTGAGCTGGGGATTTTTCCTGGTCACGCCCCGCTTCTGACTGCCATTAAGCCTGGAATGATCCGTATCGTGAAACAGCACGGCGAAGAGGAGTTTATTTACCTCTCTGGCGGCGTGCTGGAAGTGCAGCCGGGTAGCAGCACCGTTCTGGCCGATACCGCAATTCGCGGTACCGATCTGGACGAAGCGCGTGCTCTGGAAGCAAAACGTAAAGCAGAAGAGCACATCAACAGCAGCCACGGCGACGTGGATTATGCTCAAGCCTCTGCCGAGCTGGCGAAAGCCATTGCTAAACTGCGCGTGATCGAGCTGACCAAAAAAGCGATGTAATCCGGCTTTATGCGTCACGAAATGCCAGCCCTTTGGGCTGGCATTTTTTTTGTCTAAAAGCCATGAAGCAAGAGCCTACCTAATTTCGGCCCGAGAAAAATGTAGTAATCTCAACCCTAAACCGTTTAACTTTCCGCAGTCAAAAATTCAGTCAGGATGATTATGTCTATTAGCGCGATGAGTGTGGTGATCCTTGCCGCTGGCAAAGGCACACGTATGTATTCCGATGTGCCAAAAGTTTTACATACTTTGGCAGGTAAGCCGATGGTTCAGCATGTGATTGACGCCGCCAAAGGTCTTGGTGCGCAGCATGTTCATCTGGTTTATGGGCACGGCGGCGATCGACTCAAAGCAACATTAACCGACAGTGCCTTGAACTGGGTATTACAGGCTGAGCAATTAGGCACTGGCCATGCAATGCAGCAGGCAGCGCCATTTTTTGCCGACGATGAAGACATTCTGATGCTGTACGGAGACGTTCCTCTTATATCAGAGGCCACGTTACAGCGTTTACGTGATGCGAAACCACAAGGTGGTATCGGATTACTCACAGTGGTGCTAGATAATCCAAGCGGATATGGTCGCATTGTACGTGAGAATGAAACAATCGTTGGAATTATTGAACAAAAAGACGCCACACCTACACAACTCTCTATTAATGAAATCAACACTGGCATCCTGATCGCCAATGGCGGTGATTTAAAACGCTGGTTGGCACAGCTCACCAACAACAATGCGCAGGGTGAATATTACATCACTGACATTATTGCGTTAGCGCACCAGGAAGGCCGACTGATCAATGCGGTGCATCCGGCACGCATCAGCGAAACGGATGGCGTGAATAACCGTCTGCAACTCGCAACCCTGGAACGCACCTATCAAGCTGAACAAGCGGAGAAGCTGCTGTTGGCTGGGGTTATGCTGCGCGATCCGGCGCGCTTTGATCTGCGCGGTACGCTGGCACACGGTCGCGATATCGAAATCGATACTAACGTCATTATTGAAGGTCAGGTGACGTTGGGCCATCGCGTTAAAATCGGTGCGGGCTGCATCATTAAAAACAGTGTGATTGGCGATGATTGCGAAATCAGCCCCTATTCGGTGATGGAGGATGCGAATCTCGCTCAGGAATGTACGGTGGGTCCTTTCGCTCGCCTGCGTCCCGGCAGCGAGCTGGCGCAAGCCGCGCACGTTGGCAACTTTGTCGAAATGAAAAAAGCGCGCTTGGGCAAAGGCTCTAAAGCAGGCCACCTCTCTTATCTGGGCGACGCTGAGATTGGCGCTAATGTAAACATTGGCGCAGGTACCATCACTTGTAATTACGATGGCGCGAATAAGTCTAAAACCATTATCGGTGATGACGTCTTTGTTGGTTCGGATACGCAACTGGTCGCACCGGTAACGGTGGCTGCGGGGGCGACAATCGCGGCAGGTACCACGGTAATGAAAGATGTCACTGGCGCTGAGCTGGTCTATAACCGTAAAGAGCAGAATCACAAAGCGGGATGGCAACGTCCGCAGAAGAAAAAATAAATTTTTTACGGCTCGCCTTGAGCGAGCCGCTGCACGTCCAAAACTATAATCCCCACTCTCTACAAGGCTCGGGGAACCGGCAAAGCCGGAAATCAGGTCGTATGACAACGAAAATGGCGAAGAGCCATGAAGTCAGGAAACTATTATGTGTGGAATTGTTGGTGCAGTAGCACAACGCGATATCGCAGAAATTCTGTTAGAGGGTCTGCGCCGTCTTGAGTATCGCGGGTATGACTCGGCAGGTTTGGCCGTGGTGGATCGCCAAGGGCACGTCACGCGCCTGCGTCGTTTAGGAAAAGTACACAAACTGGCTGAAGCCGCAGAACAGCAGCCGCTAATCGGGGGTACCGGGATTGCTCACACGCGTTGGGCAACGCACGGTGAACCCTCAGAGGCCAATGCGCATCCGCATATTTCAGAGCACATCATCATCGTGCACAACGGCATTATTGAGAACCATGAACCGCTGCGTGAATTGCTGATCGGTCGCGGTTATCACTTTGCCTCAGAAACCGACACCGAAGTGGTGGCGCATCTGGTGCATTGGGAGCAGAAGCAGGGCGGATCGCTGCGTGAAGTGGTATTGCGTGTCATTCCTCAGCTGCGTGGTGCGTATGGCATGGTAATCATGGACAGCCGCGATCCCTCGCTGCTGGTGGCGGCTCGTTCGGGCAGTCCGCTGGTGATTGGACGTGGCGTAGGCGAAAACTTTATCGCCTCCGATCAGCTGGCGCTGCTGCCGGTAACGCGTCGCTTCATCTACCTGGAAGAGGGCGATATCGCTGAAGTGACTCGCCGCGACGTGACTATTCTTGATCGTGCAGGCCAGCAGGTCACTCGTGCAGAAATTGAATCGAACGTGCAGTACGATGCGGGTGACAAAGGCATCTATCGCCACTATATGCAGAAAGAGATTTACGAGCAGCCAATGGCGATCAAAAACACCTTAACCGGTCGTTTTAGCCACGGCGAAGTTGATCTCAGCGAGTTAGGCCCACAAGCCGAAACGTTGCTGAGCCAGGTTGAGCATATCCAGATTATTGCCTGCGGCACGTCATACAACTCGGGGATGGTGTCGCGCTACTGGTTTGAGTCGCTGGCTAATATTCCTTGTGATGTGGAAATCGCTTCTGAATTTCGCTATCGCAAATCGGCGGTGCGCAAAAATAGCCTGCTGATCACCTTGTCACAGTCGGGTGAAACTGCCGACACGCTGGCTGCGCTGCGCCTGTCTAAAGAGCTGGGCTATCTCGGTTCGTTGGCGGTGTGCAACGTAGCGGGTTCATCGCTGGTGCGTGAATCTGATTTAGCGTTAATGACCAAAGCAGGCACTGAGATCGGTGTAGCATCGACAAAAGCGTTTACTACCCAGCTCGCTGTGTTGCTGATGCTGGTGGCAAAGCTGGGTCGCCTGAATGGCATGTCTGTTGAGACTGAACATGAAATTGTGCACGGTCTACAAGCGCTGCCAAGCCGCATTGAACAGATGCTGGCGCAGGATAAACTGATCGAAAACCTGGCTGAAGGTTTCTCTGATAAACATCATGCGCTGTTCCTTGGCCGTGGCGATCAATACCCGATCGCGATGGAAGGGGCGCTGAAATTGAAAGAGATCTCCTATATTCATGCAGAAGCCTATGCGGCAGGTGAACTGAAACATGGCCCGCTGGCACTGATTGATGCGGATATGCCTGTGATTGTGGTCGCGCCGAACAATGAGCTGCTGGAAAAACTGAAGTCGAACATAGAGGAAGTTCGCGCACGCGGCGGTTTGCTGTATGTGTTTGCCGATCAAGATGCCGGTTTCAGCGACAGCGAAGGAATGAAGATCATTCCATTGCCGCATGTGGAAGAGGTGATTGCGCCAATCTTCTACACCGTGCCGCTCCAACTGCTCTCTTATCACGTCGCGCTGATCAAAGGCACCGACGTCGACCAACCGCGTAACCTGGCAAAATCGGTTACGGTGGAATAAAAAACGGGCCCCGATGTGGGCCCGCTTCATTTCTGCACGCTGTCATATAACTGTCATATTTCGTACATTTCACTGTAACCAAACTGTCCTATTTTCCCTCCAGCAGCAATCACAAAATCTTACTAAAACGGCTTTGAGCCTGAGATTAACTCCCCTGGAGGGAACATGACACTGATGCGTAGCACCGTAGCCCGAATCCTCGCCGCCACCTTCGCCGTAAGCGCGGTCTCTGCTTATGCAGCCACCGATCTGACGGGCGCAGGCGGGACGTTCCCGGCGCCGGTTTATGCCAAGTGGGCAGCAGAATATCAGCAAGCCACAGGTAGCAAAATCAACTATCAGGGTATTGGTTCTTCGGGTGGCGTGAAACAAATTATCGCCAAGACCGTGGATTTTGGTGCGTCAGATGCGCCAATGAAAGATGAAGATCTGCAAAAAAATGGCCTGTTCCAGTTTCCAACCGTGATCGGTGGTGTGGTGCTGGCGGTTAACCTGCCGGGCATCAAATCGGGCGAACTGACGCTGGATGGCAAAACCGTCGGCGACATCTATCTGGGCATCATTAAAAAGTGGAACGATCCGGCGATTACCAAGCTGAACCCAGGCGTCAAACTGCCAGAAACTAACATCAACGTGGTTCGCCGCGCTGACGGTTCCGGCACCTCATTCGTTTTCACCAGCTACCTGGCGAAAGTGAACGAAGAATGGAACAGCAAAATTGGTAAAGGCAACACCGTTAACTGGCCGACTGGTTTAGGCGGAAAAGGTAACGATGGCGTGGCGGCGTTTGTACAGCGTCTGCCTGGTTCAATTGGTTACGTTGAATATGCCTATGCCAAACAGAACAACCTGACGTACACCAAGCTGATGGATGCCGATGGCAAAGCGGTTGCACCAAGCGAAACCAGCTTCAGCAATGCCGCGAAAGGCGCAGACTGGAGCAAATCTTTTGCCCAAGATCTGACGTTCCAGAAAGGCGACGACGCCTGGCCAATCTCTTCAACCACGTTCATTTTGCTGTACAAGGATCAGGCTAACGCTGACAAAGGTAGCGAAGTGCTGAAGTTCTTCGACTGGGCCTATAAAAATGGTGATAAAACCGCCACCAGCCTGGATTACGCCACCTTGCCAGACAGCGTGACTGAACAAATTCGCTCTGCCTGGAAAGCCAATATCAAAGACAGTTCTGGCAAAGCGCTTTACCAGTAAGTGAATGACCCTGATCGGACATCTGTTCGTTCAGACCTCATGGGCGGCGTTGAGCCGCCCTGATAACCTCTGAAGACTGAGACTTCTATGGCTGCAACGAAGCCGGCATTCAAAGCTCCAGGCAAGCAAGGCGACAAGATTTTCGGCGCGCTGGTAAAACTCTCCGCGATCATTGTGCTGTTGCTGATGGGCGGCATTATTGTCTCCCTGATTATCTCCTCCTGGCCAAGCATTCAGAAATTTGGTTTCTCATTTTTATGGACCAAAACCTGGGATGCGCCTAACGAACAATTTGGTGCGCTGGTACCGATCTACGGCACTATCGTTACCTCTGTCATCGCCTTGGTCATTGCGGTACCGGTGAGTTTTGGTATTGCGCTGTTCCTGACTGAACTCTCTCCGAACTGGTTACGTCGCCCGCTCGGTACTGCCATCGAATTGCTGGCAGCCATTCCAAGTATCGTTTACGGCATGTGGGGCCTGTTTGTTTTCGCTCCGCTGTTTGCCGAGTACTTTCAGACGCCGGTGGGTGAAGTGCTGTCAGGCATTCCAATTGTTGGCGAGCTGTTTAGCGGCCCAGCTTTCGGTATTGGTATCCTCGCGGCAGGCGTGATCCTCGCCATCATGATCATCCCTTACATCGCCTCGGTGATGCGTGATGTGTTTGAGCAAACCCCGGTGATGATGAAAGAGTCTGCTTACGGCATCGGTTGCACCACTTGGGAAGTGATCTGGCGCATCGTGCTGCCGTTCACCAAAAACGGTGTGATTGGCGGCATCATGTTGGGGCTGGGCCGCGCCCTCGGTGAAACCATGGCAGTGACCTTTATCATCGGGAACACCTACCAACTCGACAGTGCCTCGTTGTTTATGCCGGGTAACAGTATTACCTCGGCGTTGGCGAATGAGTTCGCGGAGGCAGAATCCGGCGTTCACGTTGCCGCACTGATGGAGCTGGGTCTGATCCTGTTTGTGATCACGTTTATCGTTTTGGCGATTTCTAAATTGATGATTTTACGCCTGGCGAAAAGTGAAGGAGCGCGCTCATGACAACAATTGAATTGCAGGCGCGCACTGAGCTTGAGCAGTCACGCCGTAAGATGCAGTCCTGGCGCAGTACAAAAAACAAGATTGCGCTGACGCTGTCGCTACTGACCATGGTTTTTGGCCTGTTCTGGCTGGTATGGATTCTCTATACCACCGTTTCACGCGGGCTGGATGGTTTGTCGTGGGAACTGTTTACCGAATCCACGCCGCCACCTAATACGGCAGGCGGCGGTTTAGCCAATGCTTTAGCGGGCAGCGGCCTGCTGATTTTCTGGTCGACCTTTTTCGGTACGCCGCTGGGCATCATGGCGGGCGTTTACCTGGCTGAATATGGGCGTAAACACTGGTTGGCGGAAGTGATTCGTTTCATCAACGACATTCTGCTGTCAGCGCCGTCGATTGTGGTCGGCCTGTTTGTCTACACCATCGTGGTGGCGCAGATGCAGCACTTCTCCGGTTGGGCTGGTGTGATTGCATTGGCACTGTTACAGGTTCCGATCGTGATCCGTACTACGGAAAACATGCTGCGATTGGTTCCCGATACCATGCGAGAAGCGGCTTACGCGCTGGGTACGCCAAAATGGAAGATGATCTCAGCTATCACGCTAAAAGCCTCGGTGTCGGGCATTATCACCGGTGTGCTGCTGGCCATCGCGCGTATCGCCGGTGAAACTGCTCCGCTGTTATTTACTGCGCTGTCGAACCAGTTCTGGAGCACCGACATGATGCAGCCGCTGGCTAACTTGCCGGTCACCATTTTTAAATTCGCTATGAGCCCATTTGCCGAATGGCAGAGCCTGGCCTGGGCTGGCGTACTGATTATTACCTTGTGCGTGCTGCTATTGAATATCTTAGCGCGTGTGATTTTCGCCAAAGGTAAACACGGTTAACTTCCGGTGCTGCCCTGCGCGGCACCGTTTAAGAGAGACGAACAATGCGTAACGCGACTTCATCTGCCGATAAAATTCAGGTCCGTAATCTGAACTTCTATTACGGCAAGTTTCACGCGCTGAAAAATATTAATCTGGATATTGCTAAAAATCAGGTTACGGCGTTTATCGGCCCGTCGGGCTGCGGCAAATCCACCTTGCTGCGCACCTTCAATAAAATGTATTCGCTCTACCCTGAACAGCGTGCTGAAGGTGACATCCTACTGGATGGCGATAACATTTTGGCCACGCATCAGGATATCGCGCTGTTACGCGCTCGCGTGGGCATGGTATTTCAAAAGCCAACCCCGTTCCCGATGTCGATTTATGACAACATTGCCTTTGGCGTGCGTCTGTTTGAGAAGCTGTCGCGAGCTGACATGGACGAGCGCGTGCAATGGGCGCTGACCAAAGCAGCGCTGTGGAATGAAACCAAAGACAAGCTGCATCAGAGCGGTTACAGTCTTTCCGGCGGTCAGCAGCAGCGCCTGTGCATTGCTCGCGGCATCGCCATTCGCCCGGAAGTTCTGCTGTTAGATGAGCCTTGTTCCGCGCTCGACCCGATCTCCACCGGGCGCATTGAAGAGCTAATTACCGAGCTGAAACAGGATTACACCGTGGTGATTGTTACCCACAACATGCAGCAGGCGGCGCGTTGTTCCGACCACACCGCATTTATGTATCTGGGCGAACTTATTGAATTCAGCGATACCGACACGCTGTTCACTAAGCCTGCGCAGAAACAAACTGAAGATTACATTACTGGCCGCTACGGCTGATTTGTCAGGAGATTGCCATGGACAATTTGAATCTGAATAAACATATCTCCGGGCAGTTCAATGCGGAGCTGGAACACATTCGTACCCAAGTGATGATCATGGGCGGCATGGTCGAGCAGCAGCTGACGGATGCGATTACCGCGATGCACAATCTGGACGGCGAGCTGGCACAGCGCGTCATCGACGGTGACCAAAAGGTCAACATGATGGAAGTGGAGATTGATGAAGCCTGCGTGCGCATCATCGCCAAACGTCAGCCAACCGCCATCGATCTGCGCTTGGTGATGGCGATCATCAAAACGATTTCTGAGCTGGAGCGCATCGGTGATGTGGCTGAGAAAATCAGCCGCACTGCGCTGGAAAAGTTTGGTCAACAACATATGCCGCTGTTGGTGAGCCTGGAATCATTGGGCCGCCACACGGTACAGATGCTGCATGATGTGCTGGATGCCTTTGCGCGTATGGATCTTAACGAAGCGATTGAAATCTATCGTGAAGATAAGAAAGTCGATAAAGAGTACGAAGGCATTGTACGTCAGTTAATGACTTACATGATGGAAGATCCGCGCACTATCCCAAGCGTATTGACCGCCCTGTTCTGCGCCCGCGCCATTGAACGCATCGGGGACCGCTGTCAGAACATCTGTGAAATCATCTTCTACTTCGTTAAAGGTCAGGATTTCCGCCATGTTGGCGGTGACCGGTTAGATGAACTGCTTTCCGGTGACGACGGCAGCAATAAACCTTCCTGATGTGATTTAATCCGTGCGTTGTTCTGACGCACGGGTTTCCTGTTGCCCCCCTCACTCCTTTATACTTGCGGCACTTTCCCCTTTTAGGTGCCAATTGATGTCTTCTTCTCCCCACTCCAGGCAGAGCGCCACGCCTGCTAAAGCCATGCTGGCTGCCGTTAGTGGTTACGCCATGGACGGATTTGATCTGCTGATCCTTGGTTTTATGTTGCCCGCCATTAGCGTGTCACTGGCGCTTGATCCGTCACAAGCGGGGTCGTTAGTGACCTGGACATTGATCGGCGCAGTTATCGGCGGCATTGTGTTTGGCAATCTCAGCGACCGCTTTGGCCGCATTCGTATGCTGACCATCACCATCTTGGTTTTTTCGGTGTTTACCGGCCTGTGCGCAGTCGCGCAAGGTTACTGGGATCTGCTGGCTTATCGCACGCTGGCTGGCGTGGGATTAGGGGGCGAATTCGGTATCGGCATGGCGTTAATTGCTGAAGCCTGGCCTGAAGAGAAGCGCAATCGCGCATCAGCGTGGGTGGGCATCGGTTGGCAGCTTGGCGTATTGCTGGCTGCGTTTATCACGCCACCGTTATTGAGCGTGATCGGCTGGCGCGGTATGTTCCTGGTTGGTTTGCTGCCTGCGATTGTTTCCTTTGCCATTCGCCGCAGCATGGGCGAACCGGAAGGTTACACGCAGCAGGTAAAGCACGTTCCTTCCTTGTCTTTTATGGCGCGACTCAAACTGTTGGTTCGCGATCGTGATACCACAAAAGCCAGCCTCGGCATCTTCATTCTTTGCTCAGTACAGAACTTCGGTTATTACGGTTTGATGATCTGGATGCCAAGCTATCTCTCCTCCAACTTTGGCTTTAGCCTGACCAAATCGGGCTTGTGGACGGCAGTTACCGTGGTCGGCATGACATTTGGTATTTGGCTGTTTGGCGTGTTGGCGGATCGCTTTGCGCGCTGGAAGATTTTTTTGCTGTATCAGTTTGGTGCGGTGGCGATGGTCATCATCTATGCGCAACTGCGCGATCCCACCGTGATGCTGTTTACCGGTGCGCTGATGGGCATGTTTGTGAATGGCATGATTGGCGGCTATGGTGCGCTGATTTCTGACACCTTCCCACCACAGGCGCGCGCCACAGCGCAGAACGTATTGTTCAACCTCGGACGCGGCGTTGGCGGCTTTGGCCCAGTAGTGATCGGCCTGTTGGCGAGTAAGTTCTCTTTCGTTGCAGCGATTACCTTGCTGGCGCTGATTTATCTGCTGGATATCCTCGCCACGCTATTTTTACTACCGAAAAAGCAGAGCAAGGAAGATGCGCTAGGCGCAATTGGTTAAGTTTGGCCAGGCGCGCTGGCCCCATCCCGGCCTTCCCCCACAAAGCGGGGGAAGGCGATGCTGCTCCATCACTGGCTTCTACCTCACGCCATTAAAGGCTGTAACTGCTGATACAACCGGCTAAACGTCTCGCGCATTGGCTGATAACGGGCAAAGCGTTCCGCATCAGGCTGATGGCGCTGAGCCAGCACCAATGTAGAGGCCTTAGCATCAGGATCGACCGCCAAATGCGCCAAACGTGCCGCGCCCAATGCAGGCCCCACGTCGCCGCCGTGACAATAATCCAGCGTCTGTCCACTGATATCTGCCAACATTTGCCGCCACATTGCGCTGCGTGCGCCACCGCCGATCAGCATAATACTCTCTGGCTTGACGCCACAGTCATGCACGGCATCCATGCCTTGCGCTAACGCGAACCCCACGCCTTCCAACACGGCACGCGCGAGTTCAGCCCGGCCATGCTGGTGGGTGAAACCAAAGAAACAGCCTTTAGCTTCAGGATTGTTATGCGGCGTGCGCTCGCCAGAAAGATAAGGCAAAAACCACAGCGGTGACAGATCCGTTTTGGCCTGTTCCGCTTCGTTTAATAATTGCGAAACGTCTTCACAACCGGTTAGCGCGGCGGCCCAATCGAGACATGACGCCGCACTCAAGATCACCGACATCAAATGCCAGCGCTGCGGCAATGCATGACAAAAGCTATGTACCGCCCGTTCGGGATTACTGAGATAGCCGTCGCTCACGACGAAATAGACGCCGGATGTGCCCAGCGACAACATGCCTTGCCCCGGCTCCGCCATGCCCACGCCTATCGCACCGGCGGCATTATCACCACCGCCCGCAGCCAGCGGCACCGCGTTCATCTTCCAGCGCGTCGCGAGTTCAGCATTCAGCGTACCGGTGATCGCGTTTCCTTCAAACAGGCGCGGCATCTGCTCACGCGTCAGATTACAGGCATGAAGCATTTCATCGCTCCAGTCGCGTTGCGCCACATCCAGCCACATCGTGCCCGACGCGTCGGAAAGATCGGTGGCGAAATCGCCACTCAAACGCCAGCGCAGATAATCCTTTGGCAGCAGCACTTTAGCGACCTGGCGAAAAATATCTGGTTCATGCTGCTGTACCCAAAGCAGCTTTGGCGCGGTAAAGCCTGCCATCATCAGGTTACCGGTGATGTGACGTGAATTCGGCACTCTCTCTTCCAGCTCACGACACTGTTCAGCGCTGCGACCGTCATTCCATAAAATGGCAGGGCGCAACACGCGAGACTCTTTATCCAGCAACGTTGCACCGTGCATTTGTCCACTCAGCCCTATCGCTTTAACGTCGCGCAGAGGATGATCTTTGCTCAGCGCCTGCATTGCGCTGTCTAGCGCTTGCCACCACGCTTCAGGATCTTGCTCGCTCCACAGCGGTTTAGGCCGGGATACGCTGAGTTTTTCCGTTTGACTGGCCAGCACGTTGCTGTGCGCGTCGACTAACACCACCTTGATACCCGACGTGCCGAGATCAATGCCAATGAACATGACCTGCTCCTATTGCGTGGAATGATGACGCGCTCAGTATCTACTGGAATGGCGTAGGCAGGTTGAAACGGTGTGAAGAAATTGATCAAGGTCGCATGCGCGAGCTTAAGCGATGTGATTAACCCCGCCGCAGTCTTGTCGGCAATCTGGCGAATGCTATCCCCAGCGGCCTTATCGTAAAGACAGATCGTCGTCTCCGGTGAGGTGGCTGGATTTTAAATCTGGTTGGGACCACCAGCGTTCCTGGGCAGGTTCGGCTGCTGGGATCATTCACGCGGCTGTTAAGCAATGCACAGCTCCAACGCTTCCAACCCTCTCTTTTTATCTCTCTCCATAATGGAAAAATAATTTCATATTTTTTGGGAAGAAATCAATTCCCGTCTTAATTTCTGTTCTTTTTCGCTACAGGTTTTTGAGCTGAACGTCATGAAGCAGTCAAAGCTTGTTTCTTATCTTTATGATTTATCTAAATAAAAATTTTCATCAAGCATACTGGCTTAGTTTTCTGCAAAGTAAGCGTGTTACTTTCTCAGGGATTAATCATTTGTAATCACTGATAGTTTTCTCTTTTTTTGGTTTTACCTGTTTATCGTACTGTTCCTAAAGGCAAAAATTGATAGTTTCCCATCTTTATTATCGCGAAATATTCCAACCTCGCTCACACTTTTGGAAAAATTAATCCAAATTGATCGATTTAGAAAATATATTTCATGTGTGCTTTCACTCTGAAGCCGCTAAACCCGAAGACAATAACGACTCCTCTTTCTGAACTGGATACGTTCAGGCAGTAGAGAACAGGAGCTTGAAAGATGGATACCCGGCAAAAACGCTACAACATGAAATACGTCATGCTCTGTTGTACGGTCGCTGCATTTGGCGGCCTGCTGATGGGATATGACTCGTCGATTATTTCCGGTGCAATCGAGCCGCTAAGTGAATATTTTCAGTTATCACCGGCTGAAACCGGTTGGGCTGTGTCAAATATTCTGCTCGGTAGCCTGGTGGGCTGCTTCATTGCGCCAAAACTCAGCGATAAATTTGGCCGAAAAAAATCCCTCGCGATCACCGCGCTGCTGTTTACCGCCTCGGTGGTTGGCACCGCCATCGCGCACAACTTCGTTACCTTTGTCGCTTTCCGCATTCTCGGCGGCCTGGCGATTGGTCTGGCGTCGGTGATTTCTCCCATTTACCTTGCTGAGCTGTCACCCTCAAAGTTTCGTGGTCGCACTACCGCGTTATATGCCGTGTGCTGCGTGGGTGGGCAATCAGTGGTTTTGCTGACCAACTACTTCATCAATAAATCGATGCTGCCAGAAATGATGATTGATATCGGCTGGCGCTACATTCTGGCGACCGCATTAGTGCCCTGTGCGCTGTTTGTCTTCTTTATCGCTTTCATTCCTGAATCCCCTCGCTGGAACGTTCTGAAGGGAAAAGATAAAGAGGCGCTGGATACGCTAAGCAAAATCTCTAATCGCGATCACGCAGAAAGCGTTTTGCAGGAGATTAAAAGCTCGTTCTCCACAGAGGCCGCGAGTCAGCACAAAGCCCGCTTCCGCCTGAATAAAACCACCGTGCCGTTGTTGATTATCGGTATTGGATTAGCGGTGGGTAACCAGATCAGCGGCATTAATGTTATTCAATATTTCGGTCCTACCTTGTTGAAAAATGTCGCAAGCAGCACCGATTCCGCGCTGTTACAAACTTTCTGGCTCTCGGTTTGTCAGTTTGTGGGTGTGCTGATTGGCATGTCATTAATTGATAAAATGGGACGTCGCAAGCTGTTGCTGATGGGGGCCATCACTTCTGCCATCTTCCTGGCGTACACCTTTGTCGCGTTTTATTACCGTTTGCCTGGCTTGCTGGCTGTGGTGGGTTTATTCGCTTACATGGTGTTCTTTGGCATCACGTGGGGACAAGTTGTCTGGACGGTGCTGGGTGAACTTTTCCCAACTGAAATTCGCGCTATCTGCGTGGGCATTTCAATCTGCGCAATGTCGATGGCAAACTTCATCATCAGTACCACGTTCCCGATTATGAACAGTAACCCTTACCTGGTTGAAGTCTTCCATGGTGGCTTCCCGCTGCTGCTGTTCGCAATCTTCTCGGTGGGCATGTATTTCTTCACCTTCCGTTATTTACCTGAAACGGCGGGCGTGCCGCTGGAAAAAATCCATGCGCGCGTGTTGGAGAAATTTAATGTTGAGGCTGAGGAAGGCGTTCTGGTGAATGAACCGGCTAATCAGTCGCGTTCATAAGATAAAAGGGCAGCGAAAGCTGCCCTTTCTCTGAAAAATGAATGGATTAACTGACTCGCTGCTCATACTGCTCAAGCACAGCTAGCGCCAATCCATTTGCCGGGTTAAGCCGGGTTTGCAGAAAATGCAGATCGGTATGTTGATAGGTAAAAGCCAATGCGCTGGACTCTGCCACGCCGCTGACTGCCTCGCAAAACCCGAGATGTGCACTCCATGGGCAATCAATCACGATGCTGGCCGGATTAAGCAGCAGCATGATTTGACTCAGCGCCTTACCCAGAAAACTTCCCGCCTGCATCATCACTTCATTCACAATTTTTGGGGCGCTTTCTCGGTTTTGCCAGGTTAAGCCCGGCTGACGTTGAGCCAGCTGTTGTTTTATCGCCGGTTGGCTAATCAGAGCTTCCAGGCAACCTTGTCGGCCACAGCTGCAACGGGGTCCGTTTGGCTGTACGGTTAAATGGCCCGCTTCTCCCGCCGTCCAGCTATTGCCGGTAAAGACCTCACCATCCTGCACTAACGCACCGCCAATACCTTCCGAAATGCGCAGATAGAAGTGGCTGCTTTCTGTCGTCAGCGCAAGTTGCTGCACAGAGAGCAGCGCTGCCGCTTTCACGTTATTCATGACGCGGATAGGCATACGGACATGTTTGCGCAGAGAGGTGAGCAGATCGACATCCTGCCAGCCGAGATGGGTAGAAAGGTGCATCCAGCCGCGTTGCGGATCGACAATGCCGGGAAAGCCCAGCCCGATGCCCAATAAGTCGGGGAATTTATCGCTGATCTCACGACAAACCATTGCCAGTTCAGCCAGCAGTTTGGTGGGATTACTGGTGTCAGTGCGTAGCGTTTCTTCAGCAAGTACCTGTGAAAAATAGTCACAGACGCGCCAGTGAATGGTATTACGCTCTACCATCACGCCAGCACTTTTTAACTTTTCCGGGCGCAGCGTGATTTCAATCTTTGGTCGTCCTGCGGTCGCCACGCTGACCGGGCCTAACTCCTCGATAAGATCCTGTTCCAACAGGTCATCAATGATCAACGAAACCGTGTTTTTACTGAGCGACAGGGTTTGGGCGAGATCCTGGCGTGACGTTACGCGCATCCTGCGCAGTTGCGTCATCACCCGCTTTTGGTTATTTAGCCGCAATAATGCTGGCCCTTTGCCACTGGCTTTCATGACGCATTCACTCAACAGAAGAGAAGAGTTTCAGTGTATCAGCGTCTGTGCATTCGTCACCCCACACTTTCATGCCCTGTTTCACACAACGCCCAATAACCGGCGGCGATCGCCGTGGCATTACACAATTAACGCTCTGGCGAAACGGAGCTTTCCTGTGGCCAGCGCGATTTTTCCGGCATGCCCTGATCGTTATTAAGTGCGTGGAGAAGTGCATCAACCTGCGGATCAACGGGTGAGCGCCGCATCCAGCCCATTACGGTGAACAGCACCAGTGAAGAGAGCACGGGCGCAGCAACCTGCGTGGCGGTACTGACATCGTTCAATACAAACTTCACGTAGAAAAAGGTCGTAACGCCAATGGCCCAACTCGTGATCGCCGCCGCGCTGCCGCTGCGCCGAAACCACGGGAGCAAACCGAGCAGCATAGGGATAGAAATGGGGCCGACCAGGCCACCAAACCAGATAATCAGTAGCGATAAAACGCCGCCAAAGTGGCTGGCATTTATCGCGATAATCAACGTCAGAATAATGAACAGAAACGCGGTGAGACGCGCCACCAGCAAAGAGCTTTTACCGCGCTGGAAAAGGTTCGGCATCATGCCGGGCAGAATATCGCGAGTAACAACGGCGGTGATGGCATTGGCATCAGACGAGGTCATTGAGAGCGTATGTGTAAACATAGCGACCAACACCAGGCCGACTAAGCCATTGGGCAGCAATTCCATAGCCATCAGTGAATAAGCGTGCGACGGATCGGCAAGATCAGGATAGAGCAGTGGAGCAGCCCACATCGGCCAGAACAGCACCAGCGGCCAGATCAGGAAAAGCGCGGATGAAAGCAGGGCGGCTTTACGCGCTTCGCGGCCCCCAGAAGCAGCAATAAACCGCTGCGCCAAATTCCAGGTGCCGCCGTTGTAGCTCAGCGTGTAAATAATGAAATAGGCAAAAATAAACCCCAGCGTGTAGGGTTCCTGCACGATTTGCGTGTGGCCGACTGGCAAATGATCCCAGATGGACAATAAAGCATGAAAACCGCCCAAATGCAGGGCAACGGCGATGAGCATGACAATCGCCGCCACAAACTGCACGATGAACTGACCAAAATCGTTGCAGGCATCAGCCCACAATCCGCCCATTACGGTATAAAACAGGCTCAAAGCGCCAGAAAGGCAAATTCCGATGATCGGATCAATACCGGTAAATACGTTGATGATGATTGCGATAGCGGCCCATTTGGCGCCGACATCAAAGGTTTTCAGCAGTACGCCGCTCCACGCCAGCACCATCTGCGTTGGCAAATTGTAGCGCGTGACGAGATATTCCATGGGCGATTCAATATTCATGTGGATGCGCAAACGCGCCCAGCGTGGCGCAAACACCCGTGAGCCAATGAATACTGCGATGGAGATTGGCAAAGCCCACCAGAAATAGAGCGTGATGCCCATGTTATAGGCAACGGCGGCATAGGCGACAAAGACGGCGGCGCTGTAGCCAGACATATGATGCGAGACGCCAGAAAGCCACCATGGCATTTTGCCGCCAGCGGTAAAAAAGTCGCGCGTGCTGCCCACTTTCCGCATCGCCCATAGCGTAATGAGTACGATCATCAGGGCATACAGCGCCATTACCGCATAATCAAGCACGTTCATCGCAGATTCCAGAAGGGCTGCCCAACGAACACAGCAGCGTCGTCGGCATTAAGGGATTTATCTCTGGTCAGGATAACAGCGTCCTGGCACGGTTATTGGAAATGGAAGGTGATGCTGTCTGCCCGCTGCACTTTAAAACGGCAGCGGCTGAAATATAACTGCCCGACGAAGCGGGCAGTAAGATTTAATATTCGTCGCCGCGAACCCGGCTGCGATAGCTTTCCCAGTCGAAGCGCACCCAAAGGCTGTTGCCCAGGCGCATGCGATCCATCACCCTTTCTCCCAGCAAAGTATTCATACCTGCGTGGTCGAGATTGGACAACATACCGGTAGGACGTTTTGATGAGGATCGACGATCAACAATCTGATTAATAATCACTTTTTCGTAACGTGATTCGCTTTGCATTCCAATTTCATCGATCACCAGCAGATCGACGCTGCTGAGATCCTGAATCAGCCGCTCTTCGGTGATATCGCTGGTGCCGCTAAACGTGCCTTTCATGCTGGACATCAGATCGGCGACCGTAACGATTAACACACTTCTACCGCGTAAAATTAAATCGTTGCCAATGGCTGCGGCTAAATGGTTTTTACCTGTGCCAGGACGGCCGGAAAAAACAAAGCTGGCGATACTGCCGTCAAACTCTGCGCAATATTGTCGCGCCAGTTCGAGCGCTTTGCGCTGGCCTTCATTCTCAACGCGATAGTTATCGAATGAGCAGTTCATATGCAGTTCGCGAATGCCGGAGCGGCCCATGATGCGCTGCATTTTCATCGCGCGGTTTTCGCGCACAATGGCTTCAGAACGCAAGCGGCCTTGCTCCTGATTCCATGCCAGCAGATCTTCACCACTGGTGAATTTAGGTTGGGTGCCGGCAGGCATCATTTTTTTCAGACGGCTAAAGAGATCGGTCGGCGTTTTCATTACTCACCTCGGAAACCATCGGGAATAGTACGGTCGGGATTGGGCAACTGCGTAATGTCACGCTTAGGCTGCCCGCCGTTAGCGGCGCGATTCATCTGTATACTACGCGCCAGCTTTTGCTGCCACTGAACATGATGGAATAATCGGCCTTCTGCTTGCCAATAGGCGACAAATGCAGCCAGCTCCGAGGCGGTCACCGATTCGCTGAGTGCGACGCCCCAAATGGCGGCTTGGCGTGAAAAATCAGCGTCCGGTTGCCAGCCATCGTACATGGCAAACTTGCCGACCGGCGTATGAATCGCGGCGGGCGCATCGTTAAACAGGCTGTCATCCAGCGCCACGTCATTGGGTTGCTGTATGGCGGCTTCCAGCGCTAAGAGCTGCGCCAAACGCTCCGGCGTGATGGCGTACATCACCGGCGCATAATCTTCTAACACCGCCAGCGTGCCTTTGTCAGCCTGTTGAAGGGCGTTAAGTGGATCCTGACGGAAAGCATCCAGGCCAATAAGCGTTGACGTTAAGATTTTGACTGACATGAAGAGACCTGACGTTAGCAAACACGTTGCGCCGGAGAGATGACCTGTCCGACGCAGAAGTGCATATTGTACCTTTTTTAACGCGCAGAATCGCTCAAAAAGCGCTGAGGCGTTTAGGACGACGTGATGGGCGTCGCTTTGCTGCGATGAGAAGCCATGGGTTTTGAGACCGGCTCGCTAACTGCGGCTGTTACCGGGCGGGTTTGCCATAAATAACGTACCGACGCCAGCGTGCACAAACTGTATCCCAGCAATTCGGTGCCTTCTTCCGCCATATTTTTTACTACGCGGTTGTAGCCATCCATCATCATGTGTTCCCACAAATAATGCGTACCAAACAGGCGTGAAAACACCAGCACGACTAAAAAGCCGCTCGCCATTACCGGCCAACTGCGATTTTGCAGCAGATTCGCCAGACCTTGCAGAGTACGTTTCGGTGAGCGAATCGCAACGGCAAGGCAACCAGCCGTCACGGCCAGCGAAAACCATACCCAGCTCCCGTGATGAATAATGTCAAACAGGAAATCGAGTTCGCGAATCAGCATACAGCTGTAAAAGCCGCCGATCAGGGTTAAAGCGCCACGCTGCTCAGGGCGTTGGTACGCCGCAGCAAAGAACAGCACGGCCACAATGGCCAGTAACGCTTCCTGGGTGGTTTCCGTTAAGGAGGTTTCATGCAGCGCATCATTCATCCAGGCAACGTCGATATAAATTGGCGCCACCATCAAAATAAGGAAAAGTGCTGCAAATATAAAAACGGCCATTTCACGGCCAATAATTGTCAAATTTTCACGCATAGTGTTACCAGTATTATGATTAGCGCGCTCATTATATTTTATTCAGCACGCGCGCCTTCTCATTTTATGCCGCACCTTAAAAGCTGGCGCTTACACCCAGACTATAAATGAACTGTTCACCGGTATTCAGCGCATCGGTTTGAGAAAAAGAGGCGAAAGCCGCCAGATTATTGTTAAGCGGCATATGCGCCCCGACGCTGACGTCTACCCAATTCTCCTGACGATTGTTGGGATCGTCTTCAGCACGGTAATTAAGATTCTCCTCCACGAGCTGATGACTGTAACTGAGCTGAGCCCAAGGCGTAATCCAGCCTAACTTTGAATCGACGCGCCAGCCAACACTCGCCACCTGATCGTGATTAGGCCGCTCGCTGAAATCACATTGTGGGCAAGTGAGCGGGCGCTGATCAACAGCATATTGCGCCACCGGACCGGTCGTAAACGAGTGATTGATTGGCAAATCCCAGCCTGCACTAAAACGGGTGCCAAGCGGCGTTGCCCCAACACTGCCGGGTTCGCTACGCAATGCCATTGGGATCGATGCCGGCGCATTGAGTGCTGCATCCCATAATCCTTGCTGCTCGTCGGTAAATTCCAACGGAGTGCGAGAGATTTTCTCCGCCAAAATGGTGTTGTAGTCGGGAGGGATGACCGTAGAACTTTGATTGTCATGCAGGGCAAAGTCGCCACCCCATGCAAAGGCGGGTTGAATGATCGCTAAAAGCAACGCACTACAAAAAAGCCGCACTGGATAGTGCTGGCCTGTACACGGACTTTTCTGCAACATGAATTCTCCAGGCGAGGCTGAAGGAATGATCGGGCGCTTTGATTAAAGGATCGTTATTGCGCCTGTCGTTTAACTATTAACCTATTGTCCCTAAGATCAAGGGCCTCGATAAAATTTTCCTACAATCAGGATTACTACGATGCAACGATGTGGCTGGGTAACACAGGATCCGCTCTATCTGGCGTACCACGATAAAGAGTGGGGAATCGCGCAAACTGACAAAAAAATGCTGTTTGAAATGTTATGTCTGGAAGGGCAGCAAGCGGGATTGTCATGGATTACCGTGCTAAAAAAACGTGAAAATTATCGGGAAGCTTTTGGTCAGTTTGATCCGCAAATCGTGGCCTTAATGAATGAGGATGATATCGAGCAACTGCTGCTAAACAGCGGCATCATTCGCCATCGCGGCAAGATTTCAGCCATTATTACCAACGCGCGTGCTTATCTGGCAATGGAAGCAAAGGGTGAAGATTTTGCCCGTTTCGTCTGGGAATTTGTTGATAATGCGCCAATTGTTCATCATCACGCCGATTATCGCTTAGCGCCTACCACGTCAGAGCAGGCTATTGCGCTCTCCAAAGCCTTAAAAGCGCGTGGTTTTAAATTCATCGGCCCGACAATCTGTTATTCATTTATGCAGGCTTGCGGGCTGATTAACGATCATCAAACGACCTGTTTCTGCCATCCCGATAACCTTTAGCGGCCATTGTTTACAAAATAAGACTTTCCCTCACGCCTTTACTCATCATTCCACGGCATAATCGATCCGTTTTAGAGGAGACCTTTCTCCACTGTGAAGAGTGTAAAGGAACGAAAATGCAGAAAAATTTATTAGCGATTACCTTGTTACTGAGCGGCAGCCTGGCCCTGTCAGGCTGTACTACCAATCCTTATACCGGCGAATCTCAGGCGGGTAAATCGGGCATGGGTGCTGGCCTCGGTGCACTGGTTGGCGCGGGCGTAGGCGTGCTTTCATCATCGAAGAAAGATCGTGGTAAAGGCGCGTTGATTGGCGCTGCGGGTGGCGCAGCCTTGGGCGGCGGTGTCGGTTATTACATGGATGTACAGGAAGCCAAACTGCGCGACAAGATGCGCGGTACGGGCGTCAGCGTGACGCGTCAGGGTGATAACATCATGCTTAACATGCCAAATAATGTCACCTTTGATTCCAACAGCAGCAGCCTGAAAGCGGCGGGAACCAATACGCTGTCTGGCGTGGCAATGGTCCTGAAAGAGTATCCAAAAACAGCTGTTAACGTAGTGGGTTATACCGACAGTACCGGCACGCGTGCGCTGAATATGCGTTTATCGCAGCAGCGCGCTGAAAGCGTAGCCAGCACGTTGATTGGACAGGGCGTCGCGAATAATCGTTTACGTACTCAAGGTGCGGGACCTGACAATCCTATCGCCAGCAACAGCACGGAAGACGGAAAAGCCCAGAATCGTCGTGTAGAGATTACGTTGACGCCGCTTGGTTAATTGTGTCGCCCTCTTAACCGGGGGCACACCGTTAATGTTCACCTCATTTTCCGACAACTTTGAGTAAAAAGTGCGCAATAAGTTCCAGTTAGGTGCCGATACATAGAGCCAGGTTAAACTTTATGCTAGCGTGATCAAAATCCGAACTGTGAGTAACGCATCATGTCGCTTAAAGCCATTGCTTCCCTATTAGGTCTTTCAGTGACAACCGTAAGCCGTGCTTTGAATGGTTACGAGGATGTGGCGCAGGAAACGCGTCAGCGCGTGGAAGAGGAAGCTCGCCGACGCGGCTATCGCCCTAATGCGGCGGCTCGTCACCTGAAAACAGGCCGGGCTAATGCGGTGGGTTTAGTGTATCCGGTCAGCGCGCCGCCATTGAGTGATGGCTTCTTCAGCGAGATATTACTGACGCTGGATCAGTGCCTTTCCCGCCATGAAATTGACTTACTCCTGCTCGCCAATAAGCCAAAAGAAAGCCAACCTACCTTAACGCGTATGCTGCGAAGCCGTGCGGTAGACGCCATTATCGTGACTCACACCACGCCGCAAGATCCGCGCTTACTGCAACTGCAACAAAAGGGCTTTAACTTTTTAGCCATGGGGCGCAGCGATTTACCACAAACCTATGCCTGGTTTGATGTGGATAACTACGCCGGTTCGCAGCTGGCGGTAAATCATTGCCTGAAAAATAATCTGCAACAGATTGCCTGGCTTGGCGGCAACGAACCCTGCACGTTTGTGCGCGACAGGCGTCAGGGTTATTTGGATGCTCTGGGCCAGATTCCACCGTTTGCTATGGCTGCGGTTGCGCCTTCGCGGCGATGCGGCTATCAGCAAACCTGCGCCTGGCTGGCGCAAGGCAAGCTGCCACAGGCCATCATTACCGATTGCAGTCCACTTGCGGAAGGCGCGGCGATGGCGCTCCAGCAAGCGGGCCGTTTGCTGGGCGACAATGCCGTCACGTTGATTGCCTGGGATGGTCTGCCGCGTGATGCGATTCTCGATCAGCCGATTATTGCTATCCGGCAGGCCTCGAACAATGAAATCGGTGAGCGGGTCGCGGAGATGGTTTTATCTCTGCTTGATGGTGCGCCGTTAAACCAATTACAAACCCTTTGGCAGCCGTGGCTACAGTTGCAGGCCCACGCATAACGGTTTTTTGCGACCGGCTTCGGCTGTGCTAGTCTCTGCCTGATTCTTACTTAGCAGGGTATTTCATGAAAACCAGGCCGCCTCGCGCCACTATCAGCGATGTTGCTCACGCGGCACGAACCGGAAAAACCAGCGTTTCTCGCTATCTGAACGGTGAACAACATCTCCTTTCTGTGGATCTCAAGGCCCGCATTGAGCAGGCTATTGCTGACCTGAGCTACAGCCCAAGTCAGATGGCGCGCGGCCTAAAACGTGGCCGAACCCGGCTAATTGGTTTGATCATCGCCGATATCACCAATCCCTACTCTGTGGACGTGATGTGCGGCATTGAAGCGGCCTGTCGTGAATGTGGCTTTACCTTGCTGATGTGTAACACCAATAACGAAGTGGATCTGGAGCAGCATTATTTGCAATTGCTCAGCAGTTATCAGGTGGAAGGCATTGTGGTCAACGCCGTTGGGATGCGTGAAGAAGTATTGAGTCGCCTGCAACAATCTTTGCTGCCGATGGTCCTGATTGACCGTAAAATTCCTGACTTTGCGTGTGATGTGGTTGGGCTGAATAATGCCGAAGCTGCTGAAACGGCGACGCGTCATTTGGTGGATAACGGTTATGACGCCTTGCTGTTTCTCAGCGAACCGCTAGGCAGCGTCAATACGCGTCGCGAGCGTTTGCAGGCATTTCGAAAAGTGCTCGCTGATTACCCGCATATACAGCATGAAAACGCTGAAGTGCCGCTGCATCAGCCCGCTGAAATGGATGCAGCCCTGAATGCTTTCTACCAGCGTCATGCGGGCAAGCGCAGTGCGGTGATGGCGGCTAACGGCGCGTTAACCCTGCAAGTCGCGCGTGCTCTGCAACGCATTAATCTGCGTTGGGGCGATGAGATTGGTCTACTCGGTTTTGATGAACTGGAATGGGCCGCTTTAGCGGGTGTCGGCATCACGACCTTGAAACAGCCGACCTGGCAGATTGGTTATGCAGCGCTGGAGCGCTTAATCGCCCGTATTCAAAGCAACGATCTGCCGATCGTTGAACAGGTTTTTCCCGGTGAACTGATTATCCGCGGTTCCAGCCAGCGTTTGCCCTAATTTTTAAGACTCTTTCCCGTCACGCCGTGCTCACTTCGTGAGCACGATCATAATTTCAAGTTTTGCTTCTTTGCTTTGGAACCGGTTCCATCTAACGTTTTTATATTCGTTACGGGAATGTCCCCGCAGGAGCAAAACATGAAAGCAGAAATCATCGTCGTTACCGCCGCCTATGGGCATCAGCAGATCGCCGCACTTGGTGGTCAGTTAGCCTTATTGCCGATCATTCAACAGGCTGGTGCAGACGGTGTTGAAATCCGCCGCGAACTGTTTGATGACGCCACGCTGGCTGACTTGCCTGCGCTGGCTAAAGCCATTGAGCAGCATCAGTTACGTACCAGCTATTCCGTACCCGATACGCTGTTTTGTGACGACGGCAGATTAAATCCTCAGCTGACGAACTACTTTGAAGAAGCGCAGCAGTTGAAGGCTCAGCGTTTGAAAATTGCATTGGGCAACTTCCAAACGCTGCCAACCGAGCAGCTGCGTACACTTCTTGCCAGCAGCGATATCCAGCTGGCGGTAGAAAACGATCAAACTGAACAGGGCAAGCTGGCGCCGTCTCAGCGTTTTTTCGCTGCGGTCAGCGAAGCAGATTTACCCATTAGCATGACGTTCGATATGGCTAACTGGTGCTGGACACAAGAAAACGCCGAGCAAGCTGCCGCTGAGTTGGGTGCGTATGTCAGCTATATCCATGTTAAAGCGGCGGTCGCGCAAGGCGACAGCTTCCGCGCTATTGCGCTGGACGACGCGGATGAGAGCTGGCTGAACCTGTTGAAAAAGCTGCCAGAAAATGCACCGCGCGGTATTGAATTTCCGCTGGAAGGCGATGATTTGTTGGCCGTCACACGTCATTACGTGGCGCTACTGCGCAACGTTTAAGGAGTAAACATGACAACGCATCAAACCGGCATGCTTGACGTTGTGACCATCGGCGAAGCGATGGCAATGTTCGTTGCGCGTGAGACCGGCGATCTGGCCGCTGCTGAAACGTTTGTAAAACGCGCGGCTGGCGCAGAACTTAACGTGGCAATCGGTCTGGCGCGTCTCGGCTTGAAGGTCGGCTGGGTAAGCCGTGTCGGTGATGACACCTTTGGTCGCTTCATCTGCCAGCAACTTGATAAAGAAGGCATCGATCATCAGCAGGTAGCCTGTGATAAACGCTATCCGACCGGCTTTCAGCTTAAGTCAAAAGTGGACGATGGTTCTGACCCGCTGGTGGAGTATTTTCGTAAAGGCTCGGCAGCCAGTCACCTTTCGGTGGAAGATTTTAATCACGACTATTTTGGCTCTGCGCGCCATCTGCATCTGAGCGGCGTGGCGGCGGCGATTTCTGACAGTTCATTAGCGCTGTTGAAACACACGGCAAAAGAGATGCGTGCACGCGGCAAAACGATCTCTTTCGATCCCAACCTGCGTCCCGTTTTATGGCGCAGCGAAAATGAAATGCGTAAGCAGCTTAACCATTTAGCGGAATATGCCGATTGGGTGCTGCCAGGTGAAAATGAAGGGCTGATTTTAACCGGCCATCGTCAACCGGAAGCTATCGCTGACTTCTACCTCGATAAAGGGGTGAAAGCGGTGGTGATCAAAACCGGCTGTGACGGCGCATGGTTTAAAACTGCGGAGGGCGAAAAAGGGCAGGTAGAAGCCATTTTGGTCGACAACGTGGTGGATACCGTCGGCGCTGGAGATGGTTTTGCGGTTGGCGTCATTAGCGCGCTGCTGGAAGGTAAAACGCTACCGCAGGCGATTCGCCGCGGTAACAAAATTGGTTCTTTGGCGATTCAGGTGATTGGCGACAGCGAAGGTTTGCCGACGCGTCAGCAATTGGGCGAATACTAACCTGCATCTCAATCGCTTTGACAGAGGGTTTTTCTATGAAAAAGCAGACAATTGCGCCTAAACGCTGGTGGTTCATCATGCCCATCGTGTTTATCACCTACAGTCTGGCGTACCTGGATCGTGCGAATTTTAGCTTTGCCTCTGCGGCAGGCATTAACGACGACCTGGGCATTACCAAAGGCATGTCGTCGCTGCTTGGCGCGCTGTTCTTCCTCGGCTACTTCTTTTTCCAGATCCCCGGCGCCATTTACGCTGAACGCCGTAGCGTGAAAAAACTGATTTTTTGGTGCCTGATTTTGTGGGGCGGCTGCGCCTCGCTGACCGGCGTAGTAAGCAACATTCCGATGCTGGCGGCCATTCGCTTTATTCTTGGCGTGGTGGAAGCCGCGGTTATGCCTGCAATGCTGATTTACATCAGCAACTGGTTTACCAAGTCAGAACGTTCGCGGGCAAACACCTTTCTGATTTTAGGTAATCCGGTCACGGTACTGTGGATGTCGGTGGTTTCGGGTTATTTGATTGAATCGTTTGGCTGGCGCGAGATGTTTATCTTTGAGGGAATTCCGGCGGTGATCTGGGCCGTTGCCTGGTGGTTCCTGGTGCAAGATAAGCCGGCGCAGGCGCGCTGGATGAGTGAAGCGGAAAAAGCAGCCTTACAGGCTGAATTACAGAAAGAGCAAGAGAATATCAAAGCGGTACGTAACTACGGTGAAGCCTTCCGTAACCGCAACGTGATCATCCTGTGTTTGCAATACTTCGCCTGGAGCATCGGCGTGTATGGCTTCGTGCTGTGGCTACCGTCGATTCTGCGTAACGGTACGCAAATGGGCATGGTTGAAGCGGGCTGGTTGTCGGCGGTACCGTATTTGGCAGCGACCATTGCGATGGTGGTGGTCTCCTGGGCTTCGGATAAGACACAAAACCGTAAGCTGTTTGTTTGGCCGCTGCTGTTGATTGGTGCGCTGGCTTTCCTCGGTTCGTATCTGGTGGGTTCAGATAATTTCTGGCTCTCTTATGCGCTGTTAGTGATTGCGGGTGCTGCGATGTATGCCCCTTACGGTCCGTTCTTCGCCATTATCCCTGAAATGCTGCCTCGCAACGTATCGGGTGGCGCGATGGCGCTGATCAACAGCATGGGCGCACTCGGTTCCTTCCTGGGATCCTGGGTTGTCGGCTATCTTAATGGAGCGACCGGTAGCCCGTCAGCCTCCTACATCTTTATGGGTGGTGCCTTGTTGGTTTCAGTCTGGTTGACGTTAATCGTCAAACCAGCACAAAACAAAACGCCGCCGCTACATGGTGCGAAACACGCCTGAAAGCGTAAGCGCTAAGCGTATTTTTCCGGGCGACCTGTGTGTCGCCCGTCACTCATTTACAGGGAGCAATTGATGAAACCATCTGTGATTCTGTACAAAAGCCTGCCCGACGATTTGCGCGCCCGCCTCGACGAACACTGCGCGGTGACTGAAATCAACGATCTGTCGCCAGAAAGCCAACAGCAATATGCAGACGCCTTGCAACAGGCAGAAGGTTTACTGGGATCTGGCGGCAAAGTGAATGGTGACTTACTGGCGAAAATGCCAAAACTGCGTGTCTGCTCCAGCGTTTCGGTGGGATATGACAACTTTGATGTCGATGCATTGAATCAGCGTCACGTGGTGCTGATGCACACGCCGACCGTACTGACCGAAACCGTTGCCGATACCATGATGGCGCTGGTATTAAGCAGCGCCCGCCGCGTCACCGAGCTGGATGCGTGGGTGAAGGCAGGTAAATGGCAGCAAAGCATTGGCCCGGATCTGTTTGGCATTGATGTACACCACAAAACACTGGGAATTCTCGGCATGGGCCGCATCGGCATGGCGCTGGCGCAGCGTGCGCACTTTGGTTTTGGTATGAAGGTGCTCTATAACGCTCGCCGCGAACATGAAGAAGCGCAAACACGCTTTGATGCCCAGCGCTGCGATCTGGAAACGCTGCTGAAAGAGAGTGATTTTGTCTGTATCAGCCTGCCGTTGACCGAGCAGACGCACCATATGATTGGCGCTGAACAGCTTAAATTAATGAAATCGAGCGCGGTGCTGATTAATGCCGGACGTGGCCCGGTGGTGGATGAGAATGCGCTGATTGCTGCGTTACAGAACGGGACGATCCACGCTGCTGGTCTGGACGTGTTTGAGCAAGAACCGGTCTCGCCAGATTCGCCGCTGTTGAAACTGCCTAACGTCGTGACGCTGCCGCACATTGGTTCAGCCACCCACGAAACCCGCTACGGCATGATGCAGGATGCGGTGGAAAATTTGATCGCTGCACTGAGCGGCAACGTTGAGAAAAACTGCGTAAACCCGCAGGCGCTGAAGTAATCCGAGCGCCTTCCCATTGCGCCCGCCACTGGCGGGCGTTATGGTGGATCCCCCATTCGTTATTACAAATTTTTAACCGCTATGGCTTTTTCTCAATTCGGCGACAAATTTACACAAAATTCCGGTATCTCACGTTTGATGGAAGACATGGGCGCAGGCTTGCGCACGCCTGGCACCATCATGCTTGGCGGCGGTAATCCCGCGCAGATCCCGGCTATGAACGACTATTTTCAGCAACTGCTGCAACAGATGCACGATGAAGGCAAGCTGAGCGAAGCGCTCTGCAATTACGATGGCCCACGTGGTAAGGCTGTTTTGCTGGAAGCGCTGGCAGAACTGCTGCGCGAAAAGCTGGGCTGGCCCATCAGCGCAGAAAATATTGCGCTGACCAACGGCAGCCAAAGCGCTTTTTTCTATCTGTTTAATCTGTTCGCTGGACGTCGCGCCGATGGCAGCAAAAAGCGCGTGCTGTTCCCGCTGGCACCGGAATATCTCGGCTATGCTGATGCCGGGCTGGATGAAGGATTATTTGTCTCGGCGAAACCGAATATCGAACTGTTGCCAGCAGGCCAGTTTAAGTATCACGTCGATTTCGAACATCTCCCGATGAATGAGGATGTGGGACTGATTTGCGTCTCGCGTCCCACCAACCCAACCGGTAATGTTATTACCGACGAAGAGTTATTGAAGCTGGATGTACTGGCGCAGCAACACGATATTCCGCTGCTGATCGATAACGCTTATGGCGTGCCTTTTCCCGGCATTATCTTCAGCGATGCACGTCCGCTGTGGAATCCCAACATCATTCTCTGCATGAGTTTATCCAAGCTGGGTCTGCCGGGGGCGCGTTGCGGCATTATCATTGCCGACGAAAAAACCATCAGTGCAATTGGCAACATGAACGGCATTATTAGCCTGGCGCCGGGCGGCATCGGCCCGGCCATTGCCTGTGAAATGATTCGTCGTGGCGATCTGTTGCGTGTGTCAGAAGAGGTGATCAAGCCGTTTTATCAGGATAAGGTTTCACAGACGATCACCATTATTCGTCGCTATTTATCGGAAGATCGCTGCCTGATCCATAAACCCGAAGGCGCGATTTTCCTCTGGCTCTGGTTCCGCGATTTGCCGATCAGCACGGAAACGCTTTATCAACGACTCAAAGCGCGTGGCGTACTGATGGTGCCAGGCCATTTCTTCTTCCCCGGGCTTGAACATGAATGGCCGCACACGCACCAGTGTATGCGTATGAACTATGTCCCGGATGCCAGCAATATCGAGCGTGCGATACAGATTCTGGCGGAAGAAGTAGAAGACGCCTGGCGCGACTAAACCTGCTTTTCGATCAACGATTGTTGGCACCATTGTGCCAGCTGACGAATGGCTTGCTCGACTTCGGCGTTCCAGCCGAAGCCGGCATTCAGCCGAAAGCAGTGATCGTAGCGGTCATCGGTGGCGAAAATATGCCCCGGCGCAATGCCAATGCCCGCATTGCGTGCTTTTAAAAACAGTGCTCGCACATTTAAGGCGTTAACCGGCATCTCTACCCACAAGACATAACCGCCTTCTGGCTCAGAAACGCGCGTGCCAACCGGAAACTCGCGTAGCACCGACTGACGCATTTTGCTGATTTGTGATGAAAGCTCACGTCGCAGCTTGCGCAGGTGCGCATCGTAGCCGCCGCTGCGCAGCAGTTCTGCAACCGCCGCCTGCGACAGCACTGACGTGCCCATGGTGGAGGTATATTTCAGCGAGGCAATTTTTCGCATGAAATTCACGCTGTGAACCCAGCCGATGCGGATCCCCGGCGCCACGGTTTTCGAGAAGCCGCTGCACAAAATGACATTCGGGCTAAAGGCCCGCATGGGAAAGGGCCGGCGTTCACCAAACGCGGTATCACCAAAAATATCATCCTCAATGATCACCACATCATTTTCGTCGGCCTGGCGCGCAATGTACGCTTTCTGTTCGTTGGGAATGCTTTTTCCCAATGGGTTGTTGATGTTGCAGAGCGTAAGAAACGCTTTCACTGCTTTACGGCGAAACAGACCCGTTAACTTTTCTACGTTAACGTAGCCTTCTGGCCCGGCTTCGACTTCAATCACTCGCAGATCAAGATTACGCAGCATCTGCAATAAGACGAAATAGCAGGGCGATTCCACCGCCACGATATCGCCGGGTTTGACGGTTGCACGCAGCGACAGTGAAATCGCTTCGATGCAGCCGTTGGTGATCAGAATATCATCCGTGTTGATGTTGCAGCCGTAATCGACCGCCCGACGGGCGATCTCGGTTTTCAGCGGCGCGTAGCCGGTGCCTTTTACCGTGTTACCCAACAGCGCCGGTTTGCTGTAACCCATCTGGCGCATCAGCAAGCCGATTTTCTTCACGGGATAGAGCGCGCTGTCACCGTTCGCCAAATCAAGGCGTACGCGGCAATCTGAGCCGACCATCGCCAGATGCAGCTCAGTTTGCTCATCCAGCGGGGCGACTTCACGCGGCTGCTCACCCAGCGTTACCCGTGAATGTTTCTCCAGCAGACGGGGTGCAACAAAAAAGCCCGACTTCGGGCGTGCTACCGCGTAATGCTCATCCTCCAGCGTGCGTAATGTTTTCAACGCCGTCGTCAGGCTGACATTATATTGCGTGGCCAGCGTGCGTACCGACGGTAAGCGGCTGTCTGGCAGCAGCGTGCCCGCATGAATAGCCTGCTTGATCTGTTCTGCTATCTGGCGGTAACGACTGCTTTGACTCTCCTGCTCCCCGATAACATCCGCCATCTGTTCCACCCCATATCGTGCTGATCTGTGCATATTCAACAGAGTACATTCAAAGTACTTTAGGCTGCATCTCTTAATTATTCATGATGCAAGACGGGTATTTCTCCGAGGCTGGCTTGCGTCTAACGCTCTCAATGACCGAGACATTTATTAGCTAACCACGCCGTGGCGTTTTCTAGTGGAATCAATTCTTTCCACGTCGTTCATGCGATTTTATTAGCCAAAGGAAAAAGTGAAAAATGAATAATTTGTCCACCATGATGAGGGAAATTGAAGCCTTTCTTTCGCCCGCAATCATCGACTCTGCTAATCGTTGCTCAACACGTTTACTTGCGGCTTTGCCGGACACACAACAGCTTGATAATAACCGCGTGCTGCTCGCCTACGGCGGCGGCAAAGACAGTAGCTATATGGTCGCCTACGTTCGATACATTCAAGGTCTTATCTGGCAGCAGCAGGGCAACACCTTTCGCCTACGCATTAGCACCAACCGCCATGCGGCGATGAGCGACAGCGTGATGGAAAATATCGATCGCGTTTATCAATCACTGGCTATTCCGGGTGATGAATTCACCGAATGTCTGGTGGTTGATGGCTTGCAGATTCGTCCGTTTGAGCGGCATTTGCCGATGCCGGACAGCGTCCGCCAGCAAAATCGCAACGATGTGCTGATGAATGGCCACCGCTTTCGCGCAGATGCGCGTTCCACTTTTTGCAATGCCTGCAACCTCAGCATGGTCAACTCCTTTGGGCTGGCAGCCGATTACAACGGCGGCGTTGATGTGATCATTACCGGCGATTCGCCACAGGAACAAACATCCTACGTTGCCTGGGCGCGCCACCTTTCTCGCCTGTTTGATGCGCCCGTTGCGGATAAAAGCCGCGGCTTTAGTGGCTTTCTGCAAACGCTGGATGGCGTAGCCGACCGCTATTTTTCTGATATTTACGGTGCCGATCAGGTCACGCCCGCCCACCGTATTACGCATCAGTTGGCGCGCGATCCGCTGTTTTTCAACATCTATGAAGATACCGCTTATGAAGCGGGTGCGCATTGGGCACTGCTTAATGACTTTATGCGCTTTCGTTTTGACGACCTGATGTTCAGCTTCTCTGAATCGGACTGCGGCAACCCAACCTTAATGGCGCATATTCGCGGCCTGCGAGCCGAAACGCTGTTGCAAAGAAACTATGCCGAAGGCATTCGGGAATATGTGCGCTTTGCGCTTGGTTTGATGGTGCAAAAAGATTTTCCACCGCAGCTCATCGATGAGATGGCGGCGCGTTATCAGGATGATGCAGCCATTGAGCGCCAGCGCCAGCGTGCAGCCCTGTTCGCTGAACAGGCGTTCGATTTAGATGAAACACAGCTGATTTGCATGATTTATTCCCCGTTCATTGAGGAAGGAAAACAGCTCAACAGCTGGCTGACACAGCAAAATATTGCGCTGGATGAAACGGCGATTCGCGATTTTCTTAGCCAGCGCAGTGACGATATGACGCTGGCTCACTCGTTATCCCAGCTTTCCGGTATGACGATGGCGCAAATGCGTCATTGTTGGCAGAGCAAACAGGTCAGTTCGTTGCTGGACGGCAAAAGTGCCGATCCGCTGTCGCGCGTGCTGCGTTTTGATCCGCATAAAGCGGTGATACAGGTCAATAACGGCGTGCTTCAGGACACCGTGACCGAAGTGATCTCCGGGCGCTAATCCCGGTAAGGCAGAGCGATGAGAAAGATTTTCCTGCAGATTGGTGCCACCCGCGACGGACAAAATCCTTATTGCGACGTCGCGAAGCGCGAAGGTTATTTTACCGTGCTGGCAGAGATGGGCGATTTTGTTGATTACCAGTCGCTTAGCTTGTCACTGCCGTTCGATCTGATTTTACGTCTCGATCGGCCCGAAAACCCGTGGGATGTGATGCAGGCTTATATGCGCGCCGGGATGTTGGAACACCCGCACGTGGTGCTGGCCGGGTTTGAAGCCTACAACACCAGCGCCGGTCGGGTGCGCGAAATGCTGGCTGGTCCCGATGCGCCCGCAGCCTTTATTCCGTTGGATAAATATGCGCAGCGCATGGCGTTAAAAAAAGCCTGGTCACGCTTTCCACAGCCGGAATTCCGTTTCTTCGCTTCGCCACTCAGCATTCTTGATGCGCAGGATGCGCTGCTTTACCCCTGTGTGATCAAGCCTGTAGATGGTGGCGGGGGTTTAGGCATTTGGTTAATCGAAGAGGAGAGCCAACTCGCGGCGGTGGTAAACAAACTGGTGGAAACCATGAATTACGGCGGTCGTGGCTTTACCGGTTTTATTGTCGAAAGCTGGCTGCCGGGCGATGAATATTCACTGCAAGGTGTAGTGCATAAAGGTCATCCGCAAGCGCTGACCTGCTGCCAAAAGGTGATTGAGCAGCATCGTGATGCTGAAGGTTGCGTCAGTTTCTACGAGTCGGGCCATGTTGCCGCATCTGCCGAACACTTACCGCCTTCGTTTTCCAGCCTGATGAAATTCTGCTGTGAAACCTTTGATTACCGGCAAGGCGCATTTCATATCGATTTCATCGTAGTGGATGGCGTGCCACATTTTTTGGAAATGGGCTTTCGCCTTTCCGGCATGGGTGTGGTGAATTTGGTGCAGGAAGTCACCGGCATTAACTGGGCCGAGATCGCTTTTCAAATTGAAGCCGGTAAACCGATGCCTGCGCTGGAATTTGCACCACCTCATGCCGTAGGGCAGCTGCGCTTGCGGCAAAGTAAACAGCTGCAGACAGCAGAAACCTGGATCGCGCAGCATCAACAGGGCGTATTGATGCCGCCACTTAATCTGCCCGCGTTGCAGGTCTCGCAGCGATCGTCGCTGTATGCCGATTTAACCCGACACGCCGGTATTCTCGCCACCTTCCGCCTGACAACCGGCGGGCGTGACGACATTTTGGCGATATTTAATCAGATCATTACTTCGCAAACAGCCAGCATAGGGAGAAATTTATTATGTGCAGGATGATTCTGGCGCACGGCCAGTTTGACCCCGCGACTGTACTGGAAGCTGCGCGTGCTATGAGTTGTGGCGAAAGCGCCGAACACGACGGGCCGATAAAAGCACATCCCAACGGGTGGGGCTGTTTGTGGCTGGAAGAGGGGCAGATTCGTACTTTGCACGGCACCGATACCTTTGCCGAAGCGCTGCCGGGTATTGATATTGATCGACTACGCGGGCGTTTTTTAGCGGTACATGTACGGCATGCAACGTTGACCAAAAATCACGGACTGGAATTTTCACATCCGCTGTGGCGCAACAGTGCTGGCAACCATTGGTACATGATGCACAACGGGTTTTTGCCCACGGTTTACCACCATCTTGGCTTAACGGAGTCGCGTTTTGACTCGGCAGAATATTTGCAATATTTGGTTGATAAGGTCACACCAGCCGATTTCAACCGCGATTACCTGCGCAGCAAAATGGCACAAGTCGCGCCGGGCGGCAGCGCAGGCAATGCCTTTGTCGTCACCCGGGAAAAAGCCTGGGCGTGGCAATGGTATCCAGAAGACACACCCTATCCTGACTATTTTACGATGCATTACCGTCAACAGGACGGCTGCACATTTATCTCTTCAGAACCTGTTTCAACACTGGGCAGTGCCGACACCTGGCGGCGCATGAGCAATCATGAACTTCATGAGATTCCTTTGTGGGAGTAAACAACATGGCCATTTTTAATCAGATCCGCGTCATCAATCCCAACATGTTCGTTGAAACGACCTGGCTGGATGACATCGTTACTGCGCGTGTGCCTTTGCTGGTGCTGCGTAATTTCATCACGCCAGAAGTGCGCGAAGCGGTGGTCGATGATTTGCAATCGTGTCGCGAAAAGATCCGCGTCTCCCACTATCCCAACGGGGCACTCACGACGCTGGGACCGTATCTGGCAAAACATACTGCTGCGCCGGATAACTACTTTACCGAGCTGCGCGATATTCAGCCGTCGCTGCCGCCGTCACTGAGTTGCCTGCGCGCGCAGATTTACAACTGGGTGCAACATACGCTCAAGCTCGACAGTTTGCAGATTGCGCATGAACCAGGAAAGGGTGATTACGCGGGTTCCATCGTGCGCTTTCATGCCAATGGTGTCGCGAATCCGCTGCATAACGACAACATCGTACGCGATGCCGCAGAGACTGATCTGGTTGTAACTCAGATTCTGCATCAGCTGAGTTGTGTGGTGTGCCTTCAGGAATCGAATGCCGGCGGGACGCTGCGTATCTACAACAAGAAGTGGTCACCGGAAGATGAGCGTTTCAAAACCGCTGGAGAGTTGGGCTATCAAAGTGGCGTAACGGATAGCAGCGAAACCTGTGAGTTTTCGCCGCGCAGTGGAGATATCTACCTGTTTAATCCGGCGTTTTACCATGAAATCGATCGCGTCGAAGGCGATACCCGCATCACCATGGGTTTCTTCTTTGGTCTGACTGACAAAAAAATGAAGCATGCCATTGCCTGGAGTTAATTCAGGGGCCCGTCAATGAGGAAAACCGAATGACAGTATTTGAAAAAATCACAGCATTACTGGATGAGCATCAGGCGGATTACCGTGTGGTAGAGCATGACGCGATCGGTCAGACCGATGTCATCAGCGAGATTCGTGGTAACGCGTTGAACCAGGCAGCAAAAGCGATGGTATTGGAAGTCACCATGCCGGAAGGCGCGGATTCGCGCTACCTGTTAGCGATTGTGCCGGGCGACTGCAAGATCAACTTTAAAAGCGCGGCGCGGGCGATTGGCGGCAAGAAGTCGAGCTTCGCTACGCCAGAGATGGCGCAGGCGCTGACCCAGTGCGTAATGGGGGCGGTGCCGCCGTTTAGTTTTGATGACCGATTGGCGCTGCGCGTGGACGCGCGGCTACAGGAGGTGGGCACGTTGTGGTTTAACGCCGGTGCACTGGAAAAATCGATCGCGTTGGCGGTAGCAGACTATTTTCATATTGTGGGTGAACACTGCTGTGCAGAGATTGCCACGCCGATGGCGATCACCGCCTGACGGCAGCAGAAGGAGGACGTGATGTCCGTAAAAGATATGCTGTTAGCACTTTGCGTGGTGGTGGCGTGGGGGGCGAACTTTGTGGTGATTAAACTGGGGCTGCAGGGAATGCCGCCTTTCTTACTGGCAGGGTTACGTTTTGCCTTGGTCGCATTTCCAGCGATTTTCTTTGTGCGTCGTCCGGCGATCCCGCTGCGCTGGCTGGTGGTGTATGGCATCACCATCAGTTTTGGTCAATTTGCGTTTTTGTTTTTGGCGATCAAGTTGGGCATGCCGGCTGGCCTGGCGTCGCTGGTCTTGCAGGCGCAAGCCTTCTTCACCATTCTGCTCGGCGCATTGCTGTTAGCCGAGAAACTGCGCTGGAATCACATCGCCGGGATTATCATCGCCACGCTGGGCATGTTTATGTTGGCGACTGCGGGTATGAAGGGGCAAGCCACCGCAGGCATTACGTTAACCACCATGATGCTGACGCTGGCCGCCGCGCTGTCGTGGGGTTTGGGGAACATTACCAACAAAATCATTATGCGTAACCGCAAGGTGCCGATCATGTCGCTGGTGATCTGGAGCGCGCTGGTGCCGATCGGACCGTTTTTTGCCTGCGCGTTTCTGTTTGAAGGCAAAGAGGCAATTGTTTTCAGTCTGCTGCATATCACCTTGCAAACTGTGCTGGCGCTGATTTATCTGGCTTTCGTCGCCACCATTGTCGGTTATGCGATTTGGGGCAATTTGCTCAGCCGTTATGAAACCTGGCGTGTCGCACCCCTTTCGCTGTTGGTGCCGGTGGTGGGTATATTGAGCGCGGCGCTGTTTCTCAATGAAACCCTCTCTGCACAGCAAATGCTGGGCGCTTCGGTGATCATCGTTGGGCTGCTGGTAAATGTGTTTGGCGGTATGGTGACGCAACGATTTCTGATGCGTACACAGCCTTAAGCAATAAAAAAACGCCGCATCGCTGCGGCGTTTATCTCATCGACTTTCTGTACCTGCGTAACGTCGCGTAAACGTGCGGCAGGGATTATTATTTCAGAATTTCAATGCGGCGTGGTTTCGCCTCTTCTGGAACGATGCGCTCCAAATCAATGCTTAACAGACCATTTTCAAGCCGTGCATCGCGCACGACGATGTGGTCAGCCAGTTGAAATTTACGTTCAAAATTACGCTCGGCGATGCCTTGGTAGAGATATTTACGCTCGACCTGCTCTTCAGGATGCGCACCGCGCACAATCAGCATATTGTCTTGTGAAGTAATATCCAGTTCGCTTTGTGCAAAGCCCGCGACCGCAATAGTGATGCGATAGTGATTTTCATCCACCAGTTCAACGTTGTACGGAGGATAACCGCCGTTGCTCTGGTTTTGGTTTGATTCGAGCAAGTTAAACAGGCGATCAAAACCGATAGAGGTGCGATAAAGTGGAGAGAGATCAAAATTCCGCATAATAAGACTCCTGAAATTCAGCAAGTTTTGGCAACCTTCCACTATTGGACAGGTTGTTCGGTCTTCGGCGTCCCTTTCGGCGACACCCTGCATGACCGTGATATAAAAATGGGTGCCAGCCAGCGACTTTCAAGGCCCCAAAAGCAATTTTTTTCGCCAATCTGGTGAAATGACATACACTCAGGAATACCTTTGTCTGACCAAGGCGGACTTCACCGTAGAGTGATGACGTAGTCAGGCGAGCCAACTCAGTCAGGCGAATATCACGACTGAAGGGATGATGGAAATGAAAATAATGAAAACCTTACCGCTGGCAGGCATTGTCTGCTGCGCTATGGCGACAACAGGCTGTTCCAGCGTGATGTCACACACTGGCGCAAGCCAGGGTTATTATCCCGGCACGCGCGCCAGCGCTGATATGTTAGTGGATGACAACACCAGCTGGGCATTGAAGCCGCTGGCATTGGTTGACCTGCCGTTCTCAGCAGTGATGGATACGCTACTGCTGCCGTGGGATTATTATCGCAGCGACCACGATCAATCCCTCGACTCCCCACGTGCTCGCGTTTTGCGGAGCGAAAAGCTGGCACATACGCAAGAGAATCTGGCTCAGGCACAGCCGATGCCAACTATTCAGCCGCAACCTTAAACAGCTGACGCCAACCATTCACTTCACGCATATAAGCGATCTGTTTTCCGTCAGGTGACCACACAACGGCGTCGCCGGACGGCGCTTCATCGCTTTGAACGGTTAACCGCTGGCAATCACCGCTCGACACGTCGCAGCGCATCACACTGTTATCACACACAAATGCAATCGCCTTGCCCTCGGGGTGCCAGCTGAACGCTGACTGAATGCTGCTCGCCAATTGGGTGATCTGCCGTGGCTCGCCACCGTTAGGCGAAACGCTCCATAACTGGATTACGCCTTGTCGATCTGCTTTTAAAAACGCGATGGCGCTGCCATCGGATGATGCACGCAACCAATGGCGTGGCTGCTGCGCCAAACCGCTAAAGGTGACGCGGCGCTGCGTGATGCCAGCGGGCGGTGCAGGCAAACAATCATTGCGGCCTTCCAGCGGTGTATCGCCAGCGCGGGCGTAATCCTCAAGCGCATCGGGTAGATCAACCACAAAAATGTCCGGCTGTTTATCCCCTTGCGGCGAGAGCGTGTCGCCAATAAAGGCGATCGCCCACCGTTGTTGGTGGCCATCCGGCTTTATATAGCCTTGATTGCCAATCCAGCACTCTTCGTAGGCACGATTAATGTCATCGCTGCCCGGTTTGGGCTGCGCCGTAGTGGCGCTCACCAACACACAGAAATGGCTGCCATCATATTCACGTGGATGATGTTTAGGTGGCGTGACCGCATGCAATGGCACAGCAATGCCGACATTGCGCAGATCCTGGCGCGTATCCCATTCATGCATCACATGGTCGTTATAGGTAAAGCTAAGGCGCGAGCCATCTGGGCTGAAAACGTGAACGTGAGAGCCGCCACGCAGCGCACCGGCCGTAAACGGCGGCGTAATATCGCAGGCATCAAGATTCTGCGCTTCACCGTTTTGCACAATGACGCCGCGGCGATGGTGAAAATCGTAATGCCAGCTTTCGTCAGGATGTTCCGGGCCGTGAATGCAAACGTAGCGGGGCGGCAAATCTGGACTGACGGTGACGACGCCAACATGCGCCCCCTCTTTTGCCTGATACACCACCTCGACATCGCCACTTTCTACATTGACACGCTCAAGGGTTTCACCGGTAAATGACGCGCCTGAAGGACGTACATCAAAGGCCAGCCATTGGCTGTCTGCGGTCCAGACGTTGATATTAGTGAGTTGGTGATGACGTGAAGCAAAGGTAAGTTGTTTTTCGCGCATGAGGGCAACCTGATCAGAAAGTTGCCCACACGCTACGCCAAATGCGTTAAAGATGCAGCTTCGAATTTACCGCTTTGGCAGGGGCTTCGCGTCCTTCAATGGCCTTTTTTCTCCCCATCACCAAACCCAATATGCCGCCTAAAATCAGCGCGGCTGCCACAATTAACAAGCCATCGTTGTAGCTGTTGGTTGCGTCTTTTATACGTCCCATAACCGGGGGAAAGCCCAAGCCAGCAATGTTCGCGACTGCGTTGATTAAGGCGATAGAGGCAGCACCGGCTACGCCAGAAATGGTTTCGGTAGTGACCGCCCAAAATACCGGCGTGATTGCCCAGTTCAGTCCCACCATCAACACCAGCAACAGGTAAGCTATCCATTGTTGCGAAACCGCCATCGCGGCCAACAGCAGCAAGCCGGAAGCCATCAGCGGCAGCCCCAAATGGCGTGCGCGTTCGCCGGTACGGTCAGAATGTCGGCCATTGAAATACATAAAAATACAGGCAAACAGAAACGGCACCGCCGACAGTAAACTCACCATCAGATTGCTGCGATCTTCCGCTACGCCTTTAACAATCAGCGGCAGGAACAGCGTGACGCCGATGGTGCCAAATGCCTGCAGCAACCACAGCAAACTCAGCGCCCAGACACGACCGCTTTTTAATGCCACGCGCCAGTTGTGATGATGAATAGCGGAGTGCTGTTCGTCGCGGGCGATAGTTTGTGCCAGCCAGTTTCGCTGTTCAGCAGTAAGCCAGCGCGCTTTTGCCGGAGAATCGTCGAGATAAAACCAGGTCACAATGCCGAGGAAGAAGGCGGGGATCCCTTCCAACAGGAACAACCAGCGCCAACCCTCGACGCCCAGCATTCCGTGCATATTCAGCAAACTACCGGAAAGCGGCAGACCAATCACCGAGGCCAGCGCGGCGCCAATGTAAAACATCGACATGGCGCGAGCGCGGTCGCTGCGCGGATACCAGCAGGAGAGGTAATAAATGATGCCGGGCGTAAAACCCGCTTCCGCCGCACCGAGCAGAAAGCGCATCACATAGAGCTGGGTTGGCGTCTGCACCAGGCTCATACCCGCAGCAATAATGCCCCAGCTCACCATGATGCGCGCAATCCAGCGGCGGGCGCCAACGCGCGTTAGCAACACGTTGCTTGGCACTTCAAAGATGATGTAAGTGACGTAAAAAATCCCGGCGGCAATGCCGTACATTTCGGCTGTCATCGCCAGGTCGGCGTTCATCTGTAGTGCAGCGACTGAGATGTTGGCGCGGTCAATGTAGGCGATCAGATAGAGCAACATGATGAACGGCATGATGCGTAAATTCATTTTTTTGACGGTGCTGAGGTGCAGATGTTGTGTCATCGGAATGTCCTCACGTAGGGTGCAGCTGGCCTGGATTCCACGCTAGCGCGGAACCACAGAGATTTTTTTAGTTATGCAGAGGGTTGAATTAACGCTTTACCATTCGGCGACAGAGCCGTCGATGTGGCGCCATAAAGGGTTGCGCCAGTCTGGCGCGTTGCGGCTGCGTTCGATCACCAAAGCTTCATCGATTTCTACGCCTAAGCCAGGTTTTAACAAGGGAGAAAACATGCCGTCATTCATGGCAAAATCCGCTTTGTTCACCACGTAATCCAGCAATTCTGCGCCCTGATTGTAGTGAATGCCCATGCTCTGTTCCTGGAACACGGCGTTATGTGAAACGAAATCAACCTGCAAACAGGCGGCGAGCGCCAGCGGGCCCAGCGGGCAATGCGGCGCGAGGCCAACATCGTAGGCTTCGGCCATGGCGGCGATTTTCACACATTCGGTGATGCCGCCCGCGTGCGACAGATCAGGTTGCAGAATCGCTAATCCACCCGCTTCAAGCACGCGTTTGAATTCGAAACGCGAATACATGCGTTCACCCGCCGCGATCGGGATATGGGTTTGCGCGGCCAGGCGAGGATAATATTCTGCCTGCTCTGCCAGCACCGGCTCTTCAATGAACAGCGGGCGGTAAGGTTCCAGTTCGTGGATCAGCAGCTTCGCCATGGGCGCACTTACGCGACCATGAAAATCCAGGCCGAATTCAATTTGATTGCCAAAGGCTTCACGGATCTGGGCGACGGTATTGACCGCAGCATCTACCTTGCGGCTGCTGTCGATCAGACTCATCTCTTCACAGCCGTTGAGCTTGAACGTATCAATACCGATGGTGCGCAATTTTTCGATACCGGCAATCACGTCAGCGGGACGATCGCCGCCAACCCAGCTGTAGGCTTTGATTTTGTCGCGCACCAACCCGCCAAGCAGTTGCCAAACAGGCACACCCAAGGTTTTGCCTTTGATATCCCACAATGCTTGATCGATACCTGCTATGGCGCTCATCAAAATTGGCCCGCCGCGATAGAAACCGCTGCGATACATGACTTGCCACACGTCGTTGATACGCGCTGGGTCTTGACCGATTAACGCTTCACCCAGTTCATGGACTGCGGCCTCTACGCTGCGGGCTCGTCCTTCGATCACGGGTTCGCCCCAGCCCGATACGCCTTCATCCGTTTCAATTTTCAAAAACATCCAGCGCGGCGGTAAGCGGTAGGTCGTGAGCCTGGTAATTTTCATCGCGTTGCCTCCTCATAAGCCTGCACAAAGGCTTGCGCCTTCTCAATAGTCTGCGCCACCGATTGACCGGCACGATAGAGATCGCTGCCTAAACCGGCACCAATGCAGCCGACTGCCAGATATTCCGCCAGGTTCTGTGGCGTAACGCCGCCAACTGCAAATACCGGGATTTCAGGCGGCAGCACCGCTTTGATCGCTTTGATATAGGCCGCGCCAAAGGCTGAAGCGGGGAAAATTTTCAGCGCCTGCGCCCCTGCATTTACGGCGGTGAATGCTTCTGTCGCCGTGGCGCACCCGGCGGCAACCCACATGTTGTGTTTGACCGCCTGCTGAATGACTGCCGCATCGGTATTCGGCGTAACGATCAGGCGACAGCCGCTTGATGCCAGCTCATCAACCTGTGCGGTTTTCAACACGGTTCCTGCCCCAATCACTGCACGATCGCCGAACTGATGCACCATTTGTGGAAGGGTTTGCTGCCAGTTTGGTGAGTTAAGTGGGACTTCTATCGCATCAAAACCCGCATCAATCAGTGCGCGAATATGTGCTTCCGCTTCTTCCGGCTTAATGCCGCGCAAAATGGCAATCAGCGGTAATTTAATCGGTAAGTTCATCAACAATTCTCCGTATTCCTTGCTGGAAGGCACGATCGCCTTCCAGCCATTGCGTCGGGATATCGATCAGGGTGAAAGCATGCTGATAACGCTGCGCCAGCTGCATATTAGTCACCAGCGTTACCGGCGCGGCTAGCGCGAGCTGGCGCTGCTGGCTGGCAACCTCATGACCAATCAGCAGACCAGAAAGGAAATCGCTAACCGATTCGCGTGGTAGCGTACCCAACAGATGTTGTGCCCGGACCTCGAACAATCGCGACAAAATTGAGGCATCGTTAACACCGATTTCCAGCCCACGGTGAAAAGCCTGCGTATCATCGTGCTGTTCGGGTAAACCGTTGCCGATAAGCGATTGTTTAAGCAGTAAATGATGCAGTTCACCGGTCATGACGGTGCGGAAATCAACGATGCAGTCGCCTTCGGCAATCACCCATTTACTGTGTGTTCCTGGCATGACCGTAACGGCAGCAGGCGCCAATGCCTGGGCACCCAGCAGTTGCGTCTCTTCACCGCGCATCACGTTATGGTTATCGGCGTGGTTAATGCTCAATCCCGGCACAATCCAGCGGTTTTCGCCGACGTGAGTTAATTGTGCGGCAATGGATTCGAGTGGTAGCGGACAAGGAAGATAAGGCGCAGGTAGCCAGCCAACATTGCTGCCGACCATGCCTGCCATCACCACGGGTAATTCACTGACTGGCCAGCCGTGCACAATTTCGTCAAATACCTGTTGGTGGCTGCGACCATTTAATCGCGTTACGCCTGCTTCTGAGCGTCGCGTCTCTTGGCATTCGCCATCCAGGTAAAACCAGGCGCGTAAATTGGTTGAACCCCAATCGATAGCGATATAGCGGCTCATGAGATTGCCTTTAAGCGCTGGGTTGAGCTGGCAATCATGGTGCGAGCTGCCGCTTCTGCTGCATCGGCATCCTGATGACGAATGGCCTCAAACAGCGTCTGATGCTCACGCAATGTTTGCGGCATATTGTCGCGATCGGGTTGGTAAGTGCGTTCAAATACCGCTTTTTGTAGCTGAACAATCGCGGTGCTGAGTTGCTGCAAAATAGGGTTGTGGACGGAGGTTAACAGCGCTTCGTGATAACGCATGTCAGCATCATTAAATGCCTGGCGATCGTGATGATGCGCAATCATGTCATTAAGCGCGTGCTCGATCTGGGCTAAATCCTGTGATGTGGCGCGTTCCGCTGACCAACGCGCCAGCTGCGGCTCCACTAATACACGCACGTCATTCATCGCTGCAATCAACTGCGGATCGTGGTTGTGCTTCAGCGACCATTGCAGCACGTCGCTGTCGAGGAAATTCCACTGCTGATGGGTTGTGACAAAGGCGCCGCGATAACGCTTAATTTCGATAAGCCGTTTTGCTATTAGCGAGCGATAAACTTCACGGATTATGTTGCGCGACGTGGTAAAGCGTTCACACAGCTCCGCTTCTGCAGGCAGCGCCTGTCCGGGGGCGAACTGTCCAGAGACAATTTCTTCACCTAGCGTGAGAAGAATACGATCGGTTTTACTGACGTCCTGCTGATCCACGATTTATCTGCCTTTTCCTGAATGATGCGCAGGAAAGATTGTAGTACCACCTTGTTGGATGGTGCTACAATGTTGATCACAAAACAGACACTTCGTCAGGTGGTGAGGAGTGCAGAATGAAGGGAAGTGGGCGGCGCCTGGCCGCCGAGAAATTAAAGCACTAACTCTTCAATCGCGTAAGCAACGCCATCTTCCATATTAGTTTTCGTGACAAACTGCGCGATTTTCTTAACAGATTCAATGGCATTACCCATTGCAACGCCGGTGCCTGCATATTCGATCATCGCTAAATCGTTTTCCTGATCGCCAATAGCCATCACTTCTTCCTGCTTCAGGCCGAGTTTTTCTGCCAGCATTTTCACGCCCTGACCTTTATTGACGCGACGGTCAAGAATTTCGAGATAGTAAGGCGCGCTTTTCAGCAGGGTGTAAGTCTCTTTCGCGTGGGCGGGTAAACGCTCAATAGCGGAATCCAGCAGCCCCGGTTTATCGATCATCATCAGCTTAGGAAAACGCATGTTGCGATCCATCTCTTCTACGGCGCGATAACGCACCGGAATGCCGGTCAGGCTAGCTTCATGAATGGTATATTCGCTGATATCTTTGTTTGGGGTATAAAGATGAGATTTATCAAAAGCCTGAAAATGTACGCCCAGTTCACGTGCCAGCTGCTCAACGTAAAGATAATCGTCGAACGTTAGCGTGACTTCTGCGACGCATTCGCCATCTTCCGCACGATGTACCAGCGCACCGTTATTGCTGATGCAATACTGGCCAGCCTGGAGATCAAGCTCCATTAAATAACGTTGCACGCCAACAAACGGGCGGCCGGTTGCCAGCACAATGGACACACCTTTTTGGCGTGCGTGATCAAGTGCTGCTTTTACTCCCGGCGTGATCAGATGTTGTGGGTTGAGCAGCGTGCCATCCATATCAATCGCAATCAGTTTAATTGCCATAACGTCCTCGTTGAGTCAGGGTTTTATTCAATGCTAGCGCGATTCAGCTCACATTGACCAGTTTATCGGCACGTTTGGCAACAGCTTCGGAATGGGGCGTAAAGCAAAAAAAAAGCCATCACAGATGTGATGGCGCATTAACCAGAGAGAATGTTGCGAGGAATCAACGGCTCATTGCGCCTGTTTTCGCTTTTCAAGTGCGCGACAGGCATAAAAAACCCTTCCGAATAAGGAAGGGTTTTTCGTCGCGTCAGTGAATATCAACGATTAGATATCAATGTTTGCTGCTCTCAGCGCATTCTCTTCGATGAAGGCGCGGCGCGGTTCAACCGCATCACCCATCAACGTAGTAAACAGCTGGTCGGCAGCAATCGCGTCTTTAATGGTGACGCGCAGCATGCGGCGACTGCCTGGATCCATGGTAGTTTCCCACAGCTGCTCTGGGTTCATTTCGCCCAGACCTTTGTATCGCTGCACCGACAAACCACGACGTGACTCTTTTACCAGCCACTCAATTGCTTGTTCAAAGCTGGCAACAGGCTGTCGACGCTCACCACGTTCGATGAATGCATCTTCTTCCAGCAAGCCGCGCAGTTTGCTGCCCAGAGCACAGATCTTACGGTATTCTGGCCCCTGAATGAACTCCGCATCCAGCACATAATCGGTGTCAACACCGTGAGTACGCACACGTAAAACCGGTTCGAACAGATGCTCTTCACGGTTTTCACGGATCTGCGCAAAATAGGTGCTGCCGTGCGCTTCACGTTCAGTCAGATAGGAAACCAGGCCGTTTAACCAGTCTGTTACTTCCGCTTCATTACCCAACTCGCTGAGCGTTGCATGGTAAATCAGCGCACGTAACAGCGCGACCGGATAGCGGCGCTCCATACGTTTGATCATCTTCTGCGTGCTGTTGAAATCAGCCACTAAGGTTTCTAGCTGCTCGCCGCCGAGTGCCGGTGCGCTGGCGTTGGTGTGCAGCGTAGCGCCATCAAGCGCGATGGCGATTTGATACTGATCCATCGCTTCATCATCTTTGATGTACTGTTCTTGCTTGCCTTTCTTCACTTTGTAAAGAGGTGGCTGAGCAATGTAGACATGACCGCGTTCTACAATTTCTGGCATCTGGCGATAGAAGAAGGTCAACAGCAGCGTACGGATGTGCGAGCCATCGACATCAGCATCGGTCATGATAATGATGCTGTGATAACGCAATTTATCTGGGTTATATTCGTCGCGGCCAATGCCGCAACCCAGCGCAGTGATCAGCGTTGCCACTTCTTGTGAAGCGAGCATTTTATCGAAACGCGCTTTCTCAACGTTGAGGATTTTACCCTTGAGCGGCAGAATCGCCTGGTTTTTACGGTTACGGCCCTGTTTCGCCGAGCCGCCTGCGGAGTCACCCTCCACCAGGTAGATTTCTGACAGCGCCGGATCGCGTTCCTGACAATCCGCCAGTTTGCCTGGCAAGCCCGCCAGATCCAACGCGCCTTTACGACGCGTCATTTCACGTGCACGACGCGCTGCTTCACGGGCGCGTGCAGCATCAATAATTTTACCCACCACGATTTTTGCATCGCCTGGGTTTTCCAGCAGATATTCTGCCAGCAGTTCGTTCATCTGCTGCTCGACCGCAGATTTCACCTCAGAAGAGACCAGTTTATCTTTGGTCTGCGAGGAGAATTTTGGATCCGGCACTTTTACCGACACCACTGCAATCAATCCTTCACGCGCATCATCGCCGGTCGCGCTGACTTTGGCTTTTTTGCTGTAACCCTCTTTGTCCATATAGGCATTCAGGGTACGCGTCATTGCCGCGCGGAAGCCCGCAAGGTGTGTGCCACCATCGCGTTGTGGAATGTTGTTGGTGAAGCAGTAGATGTTTTCCTGGAAACCATCGTTCCACTGCAGCGCCACTTCCACACCGATCCCATCTTTTTCAGTTGAAAAATAGAACACTGTTGGGTGGATTGGGGTTTTGTTTTTATTCAGGTATTCAACAAACGCCTTGATGCCGCCTTCGTAATGAAAGTGATCGCTTTTATCATCGCGTTTGTCTTCCAGACGAATAGAGACACCTGAGTTCAGGAACGAGAGTTCACGCAGGCGTTTTGCCAGGATGTCGTACTCGAACGTAGTCACATTGGTAAAGGTTTGGTGGCTCGGCCAGAAGCGCACGCGCGTACCGGTCGCTTCAGTTTCACCGGTCACAGCCAGCGGTGACTGCGGCACGCCATGCTGATAGATCTGATGATGTACTTTGCCTTCGCGGCGAATAACCAACTCGAGTTTTTCTGACAAGGCGTTAACCACAGAAACGCCTACGCCATGCAGGCCACCAGAAACTTTATAGGAGTTGTCGTCGAACTTACCGCCGGCGTGCAGCACGGTCATGATCACTTCAGCGGCAGAGACGCCTTCTTCTTCGTGAATGCCGGTTGGGATACCGCGCCCATCATCTTGAACGGAAACTGAATTATCCGCATGAATGGTGACCATAATGTCACTACAGTGACCGGCGAGCGCTTCGTCGATTGCGTTATCCACGACCTCGAATACCATGTGATGCAGACCGGTGCCGTCATCCGTATCGCCGATATACATACCCGGGCGTTTGCGTACCGCATCAAGTCCTTTCAGGACTTTGATACTTGAGGAGTCATAAGAATTCGACATCAACGTTTCTCGCTCATTTAATCTTCAGGTTGAACCGCTATTTTACCCTGTTCCACGCGGAACATCTTGCCCTTTTCGTCGCTCATGTCGATTACATGATCGGCAGAAATGGCGCTGACAAAGACTTGTGCTTGCGTGGCTTTTAACCGCTCCGCTAACAGACGGCGGCGGCTGTCATCCAGCTCAGAAGCAAAGTCGTCAATCAGGTAAAGACAGCGGCGTCCGCTCTGGCGCGTCAGGAACTCGCCCTGCGCCAAACGTAATGCACACATCAGCAGTTTTAACTGACCGCGTGAGAGTAAATCTTCCACCGGCGTCCCTTCAGCACGAATACGGAAATCCGCTTTGTGCGGGCCGCTGGCGGTGTAAGTTAAGGCACGATCGCGCTCGAAATTGCGTTCCAGCAATTCGCCGTAATCGCTTTCTTTATCCCAGCCGCGCTGGAATGAGAAGGCTAATTCAAACTCCGGCAAAAACTGGCCGCAAGTTGCAATGATTTCAGCAGATATAGCCGCGCTGTATTCAGCACGCCACTGGCTGATTTGTTCGGCCAGCGGCACCAATTCTTGATCCCACGGCCGAATTTGGCTGTAACGAGAAACCTGACGCAGCGCAGCGTTGCGCTGTTTCAGCAGGCGGCGCATATTGCTCCAGGCATTAAAGAAGCCGGGCGTATTATGAAAACAGCCCCAATCGACATAGGCTCTACGGTATTTGGGACCGCCATTAAGCAGCGTAAAGCCCTCAGGCGTGATCAGCTGCATCGGCAGCATTTGCGCCAGCTCCGCAACTTTATGACCATCGCTGCCGTCAATGCGTACCTTGCTTTCTCCGGCGCGATTCTTGGTCAATCCCACCGAAATTTCACGCTCTTTGCCTTCCAGGCGACCGTGCAGCACAAACGCGGCCTGGTCATGACGAATAACCCGTCCTGCCTGCAAACTGCGAAAGGCGCGTCCATGTCCCAGCGTATAAATGGCTTCTAACACGCTGGTCTTACCGCTGCCGTTTGCGCCGACGAGGAAGTTAAACCCCGGCGCTAGCGCTAAGTCGGCCTGTTCGATATTACGAAAATCTTTGATAAGTAGGCGGGTTAAAGCCATGAATCAATCCAGCAGAGAAGGGCAAGAAGAGGCTAAATCATCATTCCAGGCCGTCGGCAGCGCAATAAATCTGATTACGGCCAGCACGCGGACCCTGGGAACATACTGAAGTAGGCTTCCAGGGATAGGCACTTTCCGCAACCAGAATGACAAGTAAGCCAGGCCGATAAGAATCAAAGGCGCATTGGCATGACAACATAGGCGGCGGCCGGACTGGCGACATCTTCAATTTGCACGCTGGAAATGGAGTCAGTCAGCAGTAAACGGACGTTCTCGCACTTCAGCGCATTGAGTACATCCAACACGTAACTGACATTGAAGCCAATTTCCAATTCGCTGCCGTTGTATGAGACATCCAACATCTCTTCCGCTTCTTCCTGCTCAGGGTTGTTCGCCGTAATTTTCAGCTGATTTTCAGTGATATAGAGGCGAACACCGCGGAATTTCTCGTTAGAGAGAATCGCGGCACGGGCGAAAGCTTGTTTCAGCACGTCACAACCGGCTTCCAGTGCTTTGTCGGGGTTCTTCGGCAATACGCGACGATAGTCGGGGAAACGACCATCAACCAGCTTCGACGTAAAGATAAACTCTCCGACATAGGCGCGAATATTGCTGCTGCCAATTTTTACCTGCAGCGGCGTTTCGCCGCCATCCAGCAAGCGCAGCAGCTCAATGACACCTTTACGCGGCACAATCACGGAATGGCTCGGTAAGGTCTGGCCAATCGGCATTGAACAAACCGCTAAACGGTGACCATCGGTAGCGACAGTGCGCAGCTCTTCACCTTCGGTTTCAAACATCATACCGTTCAGGTAATAACGCACATCCTGATGCGCCATTGAGAACTGCGTTGCTTCGATCAGACGTTTCAGTGTGGCTTGCGGCAGCGTAAATTCGACTTCGCTTTGCCAGTCATCCAGATTAGGGAAATCGCTCGCGGGCAAGGTCGACAGCGAAAAACGGCTGCGTCCCGAACGAACCAGCATGCGATCGCCTTCCAGCGTGACGGTAATTTCTGCACCTTCCGGCAATCCACGACAGATATCGAGGAATTTACGCGCCGGGACGGTGGTGGCACCGGGTTCATGCGCTTGCGTTAAAGCCACACGCGCCACCATCTCCATTTCTAAATCGGTACCGGTCAGCAACAACGATCCTTCATTAACCTGCATCAGCAGATTACCAAGAATCGGTAGCGTCGGGCGCCCACCTAGCGGACCGCTGACTTGTTGCAGCGGCTTCAGCAAATGCTCACGTTCAACAATAAATTTCATAGCGTCAGGAAGATAATGTTCTGATGAGATTAGAGAAATCTTCTTTAATATCGTGGCTCTCTTCGCGCAGTTGCTCAATTTTGCGGCAGGCGTGAAGCACCGTGGTATGGTCGCGGCCACCAAAAGCATCGCCAATTTCTGGCAAGCTGTGGTTTGTCAGCTCTTTCGCCATCGCCATCGCCATCTGGCGCGGACGTGCGACTGAACGTGAACGGCGCTTAGACAGCAAATCCGCGACCTTAATTTTATAGTACTCAGCGACCGTCTTTTGAATATTGTCGATGGTGACTAATTTTTCCTGCAATGCCAGCAAATCGCGTAACGCTTCGCGCACGAAGTCGATCGTTATGGCGCGACCGGTAAAGTTAGCATTGGCAATCACACGGTTCAGTGCGCCTTCCAGCTCACGTACGTTGGAGCGCAATCGCTTAGCAATAAAGAAGGCGACTTCACCGGGCAGGCGAATGTCATTTTCATCCGCTTTTTTCATCAGGATCGCGACGCGTGTTTCCAGCTCTGGCGGCTCGATCGCCACCGTTAAACCCCAGCCAAAGCGCGATTTAAGGCGATCTTCGACACCGTTGATCTCTTTAGGATAACGATCCGATGTCAGGATGATCTGCTGATTGCCTTCTAACAAGGCATTAAAGGTATGGAAAAACTCTTCCTGAGAACGTTCTTTATTGGCAAAAAATTGGATGTCATCGATAAGCAATGCGTCAACCGAGCGGTAGTAGCGCTTAAACTCTTCAATGGCGTTGTTTTGCAACGCTTTTACCATGTCCTGCACAAAACGTTCAGAATGCATATAAACCACTTTAGCATTCGGTTTGCGCGCAATGATGCCATTGCCGACCGCGTGTAACAGGTGGGTTTTACCTAAACCGGTTCCACCATAAAGGAAGAGCGGGTTATAGGCGCCGCCGGGATTATCTGCCACCTGACGTGCCGCCGCGCGCGCCAGTTGGTTAGATTTACCCTCGACAAAGTTGTCGAAGTTATGGCGGTTATTCACATTTGAGCGATAAGTAACGTCAGCAGGCGCGGGAACGTTGTCCCAGCTTGGACGCAGAATTTGTGTGGGTGCTGGACGCGTATAAACGGGCGTTGGCGTGCTTACGCTAGCCATAACGGGCTGGCTGACGGCTGCCGTCTGCTGTACCGGACGCGTGCCGACTTCAAAACGCAGCAAGGGCACATGTGGTCCACAAAATTCATTCAATAGTGCATTAATACTGTTGAGGTATTTATCTCGAACCCAGTCGAGTACGAAGCGATTTGGAGCATACAAGGCAAGCGTATTGTCGTTTAACTCAGCCTGTAGCGGACGAATCCACATGCTGAATTCGGTGGCAGGAAGCTCATCCTGCAAACGGGCAAGACACTGTTGCCAAAGCGTAAGTGACACGGCGGACTCCACTCGTACAAATTCGAATAAGAATAGTAGGTGCTAAACTCAGAAACGTTCATTTTTGACACAGACGAAAGAAAGCGCCTGCGACCGCTATCAGCGGTTTTCCATCCTGCAATCACTGGAGGATCGTCAGCGGAAGGGCGGATCATAGCGCAAAGCGCGTCAGAGATCTCCCCTTTCTACACAGTTTTGATCCTTTTTATCCACAGGTTGTGTGGCGCGGAGTGAAGTTTACGCTAGCTGGGGGAAAAACCAGCAGGGTTCAGCATAAATGATGTGATTTTTCTGGCAGCTTCTCGTTTTGCTCGCAAGATCCTGCAATCTGATCACAATAAGATCCTGTGCGATCCTTGCGCTTTGGTACGGACCCCGTATAATTCTCCCCCCGGCGTTGTTGTGCTATGCCCAATGCCCGGACTCAGCGGGCTGTACCTGGGTTTCCAGGTACCGTGAATAGCGAAGTAAATTGACTCTGGACTGTACAATTATTACAATCCCGCCTCTTTATTAAAGACACATTGAGGCGTAGGTCGAATTACTGGCCCAAAAACGCGTCATCCAGTGAAAATTTTCAAGTTTAGGTAGAAATCGCCATGAAACGCACTTTTCAACCGTCCGTACTGAAGCGCAACCGTTCACACGGCTTCCGTGCTCGTATGGCAAATAAAAATGGTCGTCAGGTTCTGGCACGTCGTCGTGCTAAAGGCCGTTCTCGTCTGACCGTTTCTAAGTAATAAAGCTAACCCTGATGGGTAAGCTCGCATTTCCCAGGGAGTTACGCTTGTTAACTCCCACTCATTTCACTTTCGTCTTCCAGCAGCCACAACGGGCTGGCACGCCGCAAATTACTATTCTCGGCCGCCTTAACGCGCTGGGGCATCCCCGCATCGGTCTTACCGTCGCTAAAAAACATGTGAAACGCGCTCACGAACGCAACCGGATCAAGCGATTGACCCGCGAAAGCTTTCGCCTGCGTCAGCATGAATTACCCTCGATGGACTTTGTCGTGGTAGCGAAAAAAGGGGTTGCCGATCTCGACAACCGTACGTTGGTGGAAGCGTTGGAGAAATTATGGCGTCGTCACTGTCGCCTGGCGCGCGGCTCCTGATCGTCCTGATACGCGTCTACCAACGCGTTATCAGCCCATTACTGGGACCACACTGTCGGTTTCATCCGACCTGCTCTCAATACGGAATTGAGGCATTACGCAGGTTTGGCGTGTTAAAAGGCAGTTGGTTGACATTAAAACGCGTATTAAAATGCCACCCTTTGAACCCGGGTGGTGACGATCCTGTGCCGCCAAAAACCTTAGATACCAGAGAACATTAACGATGGATTCGCAACGCAATCTCTTTCTCATCGCTTTTCTGTTCGTGTCTTTCATGATCTGGCAAGCCTGGCAGACGGACCACGCTCCGCAGCCACAGCAGACTCAGACCACGCAAAACACTAACAGCACAGCGGGTGATGCCGCCAGTCAAGGTGTACCGGCCAGCGGTCAGGGCAAAACGATCACCGTTAAGACCGATGTCCTGTCATTAAATATCAACACCCGCGGTGGCGATGTTGAGCAAGCACAACTGCTGACTTTCCCAGACAAACTGGGTTCTGATCAGCCGTTCCAGCTGCTCGAAACCACGCCAGGTTTTATTTACCAGGCGCAAAGCGGCTTAACCGGCCGTAATGGTCCAGATAATCCGAACAACGGTGCGCGTCCTTTATTTACCTCATCGCAAGATCATTTCGAACTGGCTGATGGTCAGACCGAACTGCGTGTGCCGATGACCTTTACCACCGAAAATGGCGTGGTATACACCAAGACTTTTGTGTTCAAACGTGGCGAATACGCGGTGAACGTTGATTACAACGTCAACAACACCACCCAGCAACCGCTGGAAGTATCACTGTTTGGTCAGCTGAAGCAAACCATTGATCTGCCAAAGCATCGTGATACCGGCAGCAATAACTTTGCTCTGCATACTTTCCGTGGTGCGGCTTACTCGACCAGCGATGAGAAATACGAAAAGTATAAATTCGATACCATTGCGGATAACGAAAACCTGAACATCACCACCAACAATGGTTGGGTGGCGATGCTGCAGCAGTATTTTGCTACTGCATGGGTACCGCGTACCGCAGGCAGTAACGCGCTTTACACCAGTAACCTGGGTAACGGTGTTGCTGCAGTAGGCTATAAGTCTGCGCCAGTGACTATCGCCGCCGGTTCGCAACAGAACCTTGGCGCGACGCTGTGGGTTGGCCCGGAAATTCAGGACAAGATGGCAGCCGTTGCGCCGCATCTGGACCTGACAGTCGATTATGGTTGGTTGTGGTTCATCTCTCAGCCGCTGTTTAAATTGCTGAAATTCCTGCACAGCTTCATCGGTAACTGGGGCTTCTCCATTATCGTGATCACCTTCATCGTGCGCGGCATCATGTACCCGCTGACCAAAGCGCAGTACACCTCGATGGCGAAAATGCGCATGCTGCAGCCGAAAATCCAGGCAATGCGTGAGCGCCTGGGTGACGATAAGCAGAAGCAGAGCCAGGAAATGATGGCGCTGTATAAAGCAGAAAAAGTGAACCCGCTGGGTGGTTGTCTGCCGCTGGTGATTCAGATGCCAATCTTCCTTGCTCTCTACTATATGTTGATGGGCTCGGTTGAACTGCGTCATGCACCGTTCGCGCTGTGGATTCATGACTTGTCTGCGCAGGATCCGTACTACATTCTGCCGATTCTCATGGGTATCACCATGTTCTTCATTCAGAAGATGTCACCGACCACCGTGACCGATCCGATGCAGCAGAAGATCATGACATTCATGCCGGTTATCTTTACCGTGTTCTTCCTGTGGTTCCCTTCAGGTCTGGTGCTGTACTACATCGTCAGTAACCTGGTAACGATTATCCAGCAGCAGCTGATTTATCGTGGCCTGGAAAAACGTGGTCTTCACAGCCGCGACAAGAAGAAAGCGTAAGACATTAAGGCGGGAGACATCCCGCGTTAAAACGGTCTATCCTGAGGCGGTCAAAGCGACCGCCTTTTGTTTTTTGTAGTGAGAGAGAATTTATGAGCCACAGCGATACTATCGTTGCCCAGGCCACGCCTCCCGGACGCGGCGGCGTGGGTATTCTGCGTATTTCCGGCGCGCGTGCAGCTGAGGTTGCGCAGCAGGTGTTGGGCAAACTGCCTAAGCCGCGCTATGCCGACTATCTATCCTTTAACGATGCCGACGGCAGCGTGCTGGATCAAGGCATCGCGCTGTGGTTTCCGGGCCCTAACTCGTTCACGGGTGAAGATGTGCTGGAGCTGCAAGGTCACGGCGGGCCGGTAATTCTCGATTTATTACTGAAGCGTATTGTGGCGTTACCGGGACTGCGTATTGCGCAGCCGGGTGAATTTTCTGAACGCGCTTTCCTGAATGACAAACTCGATTTAGCGCAGGCTGAAGCGATTGCTGACCTGATTGATGCCAGTTCAGAACAGGCGGCGCGTTCTGCGGTTAACTCATTGCAGGGTGCGTTTTCTACCCGTATCAACCATCTTGTGGAAGCACTTACGCACCTGCGAATCTATGTCGAAGCGGCCATTGATTTCCCGGATGAGGAGATCGATTTTCTCTCTGACGGCAAAATCGAAGCGCAGCTTAATACAGTGATTGGCGATCTCGACAGCGTCCGCGCTGAAGCGCGTCAGGGCAGCCTGCTGCGGGAAGGAATGAAAGTGGTGATTGCCGGACGTCCTAATGCCGGAAAATCCAGCCTGCTGAATGCGCTGGCAGGACGTGAAGCCGCCATCGTGACTGATATTGCGGGGACCACGCGCGATGTCTTGCGTGAACATATCCATATTGACGGTATGCCGCTGCATATCATTGATACCGCAGGATTACGTGAAGCCAGCGATGAAGTGGAACGTATCGGCATCGAACGTGCCTGGCAGGAAATTGAACAGGCCGACCGCGTGCTGTTTATGGTCGATGGCACCACCACCGACGCTACAGAAGCCGCCGCCATCTGGCCCGATTTTGTTTCTCGTTTACCCGCTGAATTGCCGATTACCGTGGTACGTAACAAAGCCGATGCTACAGGCGAAACGCCGGGATTGAGTGAAGTAAACGGTCACTCATTGATTCGGCTATCAGCGCGCACACGTGAAGGTGTTGATGAGTTACGTGATCATCTGAAACAAACCATGGGATTTGCTGGCAACGTGGAGGGCGGATTCCTTGCTCGTCGTCGCCATCTGCAAGCGTTGGAGTTAGCGGCGACGCACTTACTTCAGGGTAAAGATCAGCTGCTGGGTGCATGGGCGGGTGAATTGTTGGCAGAAGAGCTTCGTCTCGCGCAGCAGGCATTGAGTGAAATCACCGGCGAGTTTACCTCTGACGATTTGCTGGGGCGGATCTTCTCCAGTTTCTGTATTGGTAAGTAGCATTCAAATTCCTTCTCCGGCGGTAAACGGCCGTCGGAGACCCTCACTTGAGCGCTAGCCTTCCCCTATTCAACGTTTTTCCTACATTCTTGCGTAGCACTTATGACGCAGCGACAAGCCTAATGGCTTTGGTCAGTGTCTTGAGATGCCCCATCCTGCGCGCCTTCGCTGTGGCTTAATAGCCCTTTCTCTGCATGCATTATTGCGACAATGTTATTTGGCTGCGCCGAAGCATTGCAGTATAACGATCAGTGCCTTGGGCGGTTATTTGTTCACTGCGGCTGTCACTGTTCTTATTGCTGCTTACGCATAGCGCGTGAAGTCATGATTAAAAGCAAAAGCGCACCGGCTAACCTCGGCGAGCCATTTATTGTCGTAAACATGGGTCTTAATTTTGCTGTTAATAAGGAATGTAGAATGAGTACACCGCTTGATACTGCTGCATTAGATACGCTGTTTAACCAAGCCCGCACACACAGTTACTGGCAGGATAAGCCGATAGACAGCGCCTTGCTGGAGCAGCTTTATGCGCTGACTGCGCTGGGCCCGACTTCGGCCAACTGTTCACCGGGACGCTTTGTGTTTGTTACCTCTGCTGAGGGTAAAGAGAAGCTCAAACCTGCACTCTCTTCTGGCAATCTGGAAAAAACCCTGGCTGCGCCCGCGACAGTCATCGTTGCCTGGGACAGCGAATTTTATGAGCAACTGCCCACGCTGTTTCCACACGGTGATGCGCGTAGTTGGTTTACCAGCAGCCCGGATTTAGCAAAAGAAACGGCATTTCGTAACAGCAGCCTACAAGCAGGTTATCTGATTCTGGCGGCGCGTTCGCTGGGGTTGGATGCAGGTCCAATGTCTGGTTTTGATCCAGCAAAAGTTAATGAAGCCTTTTTCTCCGGCAGCAAATGGCAGGTTAATCTGCTGATTAATCTCGGTTATGGTAATGACAGCAAACTGCATCCGCGTTTACCACGCCTGAGTTTTGAACAAGCCTGTAAATTCGCATAATGAGCAGGGCGTCGCGGTAGACTTCGCGACGCAATATTAGCGGCTTAACGCACACCTTGCTTTTCACTTCGCCTGTTTTGATCCTCTGTTTCGATAGTGCCGCGCACGTTTCTTTAATGTCATCATGATCAAGCGACACGGTTATTTGATGACAACCGTGCGCAAAAACAGGCCGTAGCCTTCGTCCTTTTCCTAATTTGTTCTATTCCGGCTTGTGCTGGATGCAATCAGCTCAGAAAATTCTTACAATGTGATTGATGATTATCTGACCATTTTCACGGAGCGACAGATGGCGGGACATTTTGTTCGTTGGACCGGCGACCCCGGATTTTTAGCCGAAGGGTTGCGCATTTCTCAAGACGTATTCGATACAGCACAACATTTTGCCGACAAGCGTCGTGGGCGGTTTCTTGCTGCCCGTGCGCTGTTAGCGCAATTAATGCTGCGGGTTTATGGCATTAATGAACTTCCAGCTTTGATCACCAACAGTAACGGTCGCCCCGCCTTTGCCGACCGGGATTTGCCTGATTTCAGCATCGCCTATGCGGGAAATATGATTGGCGTACTGTTGGCGGAAGAGGGTGGACGCGCAGGTCTGGACATGGAAATTGTGCGTGCTCATAGCCGACAAACACAAGAACAGCTCATGCAGGAGTTAACCTCCGGCGAAGTTGCCTGGATCAATGCCCAGCAAGATTTTATGGAAGCGGTAACGCAAATCTGGACGCTGCGTCAGAGCATCCTTAAATTAACCGGCGCAGGTGAAAGCGGACTGGATTCGTTGCGCCTCCTGCCCGGAGCGGGTCGTTTGCGCTCAACGCTTTATCCCGACATTCAGGTGGTATGTGATGCAGAACCGACGCTGGTTTGGGCCTGTGCATTATCGCCAGCCACACAGCGTTTGCATCTGTGGGAGATGGACAGCTCGCATCAATGGCGCGCGCTTCGTGAAGTCGAGATGAGCAAACCCAATATCGGCCCGCATACGTTGCGTTTGACCAGTTTGCCGCACGAGCGAAGCTTGCATCCTGAAATGTAAAAAAGGCCGCTATTGCGGCCTTTTTTCATTAAACGTGCAGCGATTTGTGGTTAATGTGCGTCGATAAAAGCTATTTTCAACACAAAAAGCAGTGCGACGATAACCACACAGGGGCTGATTTCACGCCAGCGTCCGGTGCCCAGTTTCATCACGCAGTACGCAATAAAGCCCAGCGCAATGCCTTCGGTGATGGAGAAACTGAACGGCATCATTGCTGCGGTCACAAAGGCAGGAACCGCTTCCGTTAAATCATCCCAACGCACGCGTGAAAGGCTGGATGTCATCAATACGCCAACGTAAATTAACGCGCCTGCGGCGGCATAACTGGGCACCATTGCTGCCAGCGGTGACAGGAACATCACCAGCAGGAATAAAATACCGGTAACCACCGCCATCAACCCGGTGCGCCCGCCGATCGCTACGCCGGAGGTACTTTCAATATAAGCCGTAACCGAGGATGTCCCGATCAATGCGCCGCTTACTGAGCTGATGCTGTCGACATACAGCGCCTGCTTCATGCGCGGAAAAGTCCCTTTTTCGTCGGTTAATCCGGCTTTGTCCGTGACGCCAATCAGCGTGCCGGAAGAGTCGAACAGATTCACCAACATGAAAGAGAAGATCACGCCCGCCATGCCAATGTTAAAGGCACCTTTGATATCCACCTGGCCGACCACCGAGGTGACTGATGGCGGAGCAGAAAACAGACCAACAAATTTCACGTCGCCCAGTATCCAGCCAATGGCGGTTGTTACCAGCATTGAAATCAATACCGCAGCATGAATATTACGTGAAGCAAGGATAGCGATAATAAAGAAACCGAGCGCGCCAAGCAGCACGCTGTGCGAGGAGAGATTTCCCACCGCCACTAACGTATCAGGATTCGGCACGATAATACCGGCATTTTTCAGCCCCATCATGGCGATAAACAGGCCGATACCTGCGGTGATACCTACGCGTAAACTCAGCGGGATATTGGCGATCATCCAGTAACGCACACGCAGCAGTGTCAGGATCAACAGCCCCAGCGCACCCCAGAAAATGGCGCCCATGCCAATCTGCCACGAATAACCCATCGCACCTACCACCACAAAGGCGAAGAAGGCGTTCAGGCCCATCGCCGGCGCCAGCGCGACGGGCAGATTTGCAAATAATCCCATCAAAATACTGCCAAAGGCAGCGATCAGGCAGGTCGTTACAAACACCGCCTGGGTATCCATGCCCGCCACCCCTAAAATCTGCGGATTGACGAAGACGATATAGACCATGGTCAGAAAAGTGGTGATACCGGCAATCACTTCGGTACGCACCGACGTGCCGTGTTCCTGCAGCTTGAAGATGCGCTGCAAAAGGCCTTGTTTGTTCATTTCATCCATTCCAGAAGAAAAACTTTCGGCGCGTATCCTGGCGATTTTAACAGCGCAATACAATGATTTTTCGCAACCGATTGCCAATGGTAGAGTGTGAAGGTACCCACAAATCAAAGGATAGAGTCTGATGTCTGTAGAATGTGTATTTTTTGACTGCGATGGCACGCTGGTGGACAGCGAATTACTCTGTACGCAAGGCTATGTAAACACTTTTGCCCGCTACGGTATTACGCTTTCACTGCAGGAGATGTTTGAGAAGTATAAAGGCATCAAGCTTTACGACATCATTCGCGACGTGGGAGACGCGCATCAGGTGACGTTGCCCCTGGAAGAGGTTGAAACTGCCTACCGGGCTGAAGTTGCGCGGCTGTTCGATCTGGAGCTGAAACCGATTCCCGGTGCGAAAGCGTTGGTTGATCAGGTGAAAGTGCCGATGTGTGTGGTATCGAACGGTACGGTGAAGAAGATGCAGCACTCGCTGGGCCTGACCGGCATGCTGGCGCATTTTGAGGAGCATCTCTACAGCGGCTATGACATTTTGCACTGGAAGCCCGATCCCGAACTGATGTACCACGCCGCTGAACAGATGCAGGTACCGATTGAACGCTGCATTTTGGTCGACGATTCTGAAGCTGGCGCACGCGCGGGCATTGCGGCAGGCATTCCGGTATTTTACTACTGCGCTGATGCGCACAATCCTGAACTTGACCACCCGCTGATTACGCGATTTGAGGATATGGCACAGCTGCCCGCGCTGTGGCGCGCTCGCGGTTGGAACCTGGTTTAACCTTTAACATCAGAGACAATGGATGCCGCAAACCGTCTGGTTCTTAACGCTGCCCGGTGTCATGGCGCTGGATGTTGCTGGCCCCGCTGAAGCTTTCACGCTGGCGGACGGCAACTTTACGCTGCGCTACATCGGTCCGCAGGAAAACGTGCTCTGCTCAACGGGTATGACGATTGGCAATATCGAGCCGCTGCCCGACACGCTGCCGCCTGAAAGTTTGCTGGTGATACCCGGCGTCTACGATTCACGCAGTTGCTACGACACGCCGCAAGCGAAGCAGGCGCGTGACTGGCTGCAACGTCAACAGGCGGCAATTCAGGCGCAAACGCTTATGCTGGTTTGTGTCTGCTCGGGGGCTTTATTGGCGGCGCAGGCGGGTTTGCTCAATGGCATTCAGTGCACCACGCATCATGACGTGTTGGAACGCATGAAAGCCACCGCGCCTCAGGCAGTGATCAGAGAGAACCGTGTCTTCGTTGAAGATGGCAGCATCTGGACCAGCGCGGGTATCACCGCAGGCATCGATCTCGCTTTGCACCTGATCACCCGTTTATGTGGGGCGCAAACCGCGCTAGCCGTGGCGCGTGAAATGGTGGTGTGGTTTCGCCGTTCTGGTGATGACCCGCAACTTTCACCGTGGCTGCGTTACCGCAATCATCTGCATCCGGCGATTCATCGGGCGCAGGATGCGATGATGGCTCACCCGGAACATAGCTGGTCGTTGGGGGAACTCGCGACGCGTGTCCATGTGAGCAGCCGCCATCTGGCGCGGCTGTTTCGTCAGCATTTGGGTATCAGCGTGCGGGAATATCACGAGCAGCTGCGGGTCGGCATTGCGCGTCAGCGCCAGCAGCAGGGCGAAGCGGCAGAAAAAGCCGCGCTGGCGGCGGGATTTTCCTCGGCGCGCCAGTTGCGTCGTGCGCGCCAGCGCTGGGACGATCAGCTCACCAAATGATGTTTATCGACACGTTTTAATACCATTGCCAGCAACAGGCTGCCACCTAAGGTCACGCCAAATACCCACGGCAGATCCAGCCACGGGCGCGACATATCGTCATAGTGATGAGTGCGGAGATAATGAATAAACAGCGCGTGAAAACCATAAATCGGCAGTGAATAGCGCGCAATCATCGCCATGCCGGGCACTGTGCGGCTATTGAGGACATTTTTAAACAAAACCAGCAAGCTGATGGCAGCGATAAATACCAGCGGACCACAATAGAGATACCAGGTGTCGTTGAACGCGCCGTTGATCTTCAGTTCTTGCTTAGTGCCCAATGCAATGCCAATCACACAGGCGATGAATCCGCCCGCAGCCAGCCAGCTTGCGCGGCGCCCTTGGGTTTCCATTGTGCCAATCGCGCGACCCAGCAGCGCATAGAGCAAATAATAAATACTGTCACCGCTGACATATAAATTCACCGGTAGCCAGTGAAATCGACCCAACGACTGACTCGCGGTGTTGGGATTAGCCAGCACCGCCAGAACCACCACCAACAGCGCGACGTAGCGCGCCTGCACCGCTTTCACCTGAATCAGTGGCGAAAGCAGATAAATACCAATCAGCGCGAAGAAAAACCACAAGTGGTAGAACACCGGCTTTTGCAGCATTTTCAGCAGCGATCGACCTTCACTAATCGGCGTTAACCAAGTGATATAGGCCAGCGCCACCGCGCTGTAAAACAGCAAACAGAGCACCAGCCGCAGCATATGACGCGGTTGTGCACTGCGCTCACCGAAGAACAGATAACCCGAAATCATAAAAAACAGCGGCACGCAGACGCGCGACGCAGAGTTCAAAATGTTAGCAATATCCCAGTGAAAGCCCGTCACCGCTACCGGGCCGGTGATGTACCAGGTTGTGGTGTGAATCACGATCACCATCAAGCAGGCAATGGCGCGTAAATTATCGATCCAGTAAATCTTTTGCTGCATGGTTTCCTCTTGCGCGGCGCTCCGTGCGAAGAAGGTTAGCCAGTCATCGTCGCGCCAACAACCTTTGGCTCAAGGATTCAGAGCCATCCGGAACGTAGTTACCTAAACGTAGTCACGAACGACGAATTTCTCGATCACAGCGTCATCGGGTTCGACACCTAAACCTGGCTCACTCGGCAGCCAGGCATAGCCGTCTGTGATGCGCACCGGATTTTTCGCCAGCGATCGACTGATTTCGCCCGGCTCGACGCAGTATTCCATTACCAGCGCATTCTCGATTGCACAGAGAAAATGCAGCGAGGCGGCGGTATTAATATCCGTGGTGAAGTTGTGATTGCAGACTTTACGGCCACGGCTGTGGGCGTAGCTGGCAATTTCCATCGCCTGCGTAAAGCCGGTGCGCGTCAGGTCGATCTGCACGATATCAATGCCGCCTTCGTCGATCAGGCGCTGGAAACCTACCACCGAGCACTCTTGCTCACCGGCAGCAATGTGCTGCTGACAGGCGGTGGAAACCTGGCCATAGCCGGCGTAATTGTCTGGATGCAGCGGCTCTTCTATCCAGAATAAATTGAGATGTTCATAGCGCTGACTGCGACGAACGGTGGTTTTCGCATCCCAGACGTGGCCCACATCTAACATTAAATCAATGTCGTCGCCCACGGCTTTACGCAGTGCTTCAAGGTAACGTAAATCCTGAGCTTCATCGTGGCCAAACGGTTCCCAGCCAAATTTTACGCCGCTGTGTCCGGTATCGACGGCGTGACGCGCACGCGCCACCGTCTCTTCAACACTGAACTGAAACATGTTTGAAGAATAAACCCGCATCTTGTCGCGCATTGCGCCGCCGAGCAGTTCTACGATCGGCTTGCCAAGTGCTTTGCCTTTGATATCCCACAAGGCGATATCAATGCCCGCCATCGCCTGCAATACCGCACCGCTGCGACCGTAATAGATAGTGGCTTTGTGCATCTTCTTCCACAAACGCGTCGTTTCCAGTGGATTTTCGCCAATGAGCAGCGATTTCAGCCCGGTAACCATCGTGTGTGAATAGGGTGCTTCAATAATGGCTTTGGTGACGTAAGGGCTGCCATCCACTTCACCCCAACCGGTGATGCCCGCGTCGGTGGTAATTTTGATCAGCAGCGCATCCTGAGAACTGTCGGTACGCGCTTCGATCACGGGAAGCCGCAAATAAAAGGCTTCAACATTGGTGATTTTCATCGTGCTTTTCCTGGTGTTAAAAGGTCAAACAAAGGCGTCAACTGGCGGAAATACGTTGCTGTCGGCGCTGAGTAATAATCGATTCGTAGTCCACATCCAGAGCCTGAATGCGCACGTGGTTTTCAATTTCGGCTGTCATTTTGTCGATATCGCCTTCAGCGAAGACGTTAATCAGCCGTTGGTGCTCTTCAATGATGTCGCTCATCGACTTGCCCATAGTGGAAAGGCCAAATATCACCGTTAGCTGGCGAGCAATCGACTCCCATAAATTGCTGAGCACCGGATTGTGGCCAAAGCTGCACAGCGTGCGATGAAAGTCAGTGTCGGCTGAGGCGAAACCGTAGACATCGTCGCGCTGCATCATCATCTGCATATCAGCCACGGCCTGATAAAGACGGGTTAACTGCGGTTGACCGTTGCGACCAGCCTCAATTGCACGGCGGCAGGCCAGCGTTTCCAGTGGGATGCGTACATCGATAATCTGTTCCAGCCGCTGATGAGAAATCTCCATCAGGCGAATGCCTTTATAGGGTTCGCTGGTCACGATGCCTTGGCTTTCCAGGATGCGCAGCGCCTCGCGAATCGGCACGCGGCTCATGCCCAGACGCGAGACCAGGTCCGGCTCGGCGATGCGATCGCCAGGTAAAATTAATCCACGCGAGGCGGCGGCAAGAATAGCGTCCACCGCGTGATCGACCAGCGTTCGTGGGCGGGCGACACGCCATTGATCTGGCGACTGCTCTTTAAGCGCGAGCGGTGCGATATTTTTTTTGCTGCGGCCCGTCTGGGTAGTCGACTTTCCTGCCATGGTGTTGTCCTGTTAAGCCTGCCGGGTCAGAAACTGGCCGAAGCCGGGTTCAACCTGTATGTGATTGTCGTGATAAACCGTCACGCCGCGAATGAGTGTACGCATCACTTTACCCTGACAGTGCATCCCTTCAAATGCGCTCCATTTGCCGAGACCCTGAAAATCAGCACCGCGCACCGTCCAACTGACACTGGCATCGTAAAACACCAAATCCGCATCAAAACCCAGGGCGATGGCGCCTTTACGGCCCCATAACTGAAAAGCTTTCGCCGGGCCGCTGGCGGTCAGACGTGCAAACTCGCTCAAAGAGACGCCGTGTTTGACGTGTGCTTCGCTGAACATCATTGGGCTGAGTGTTTCAATACCGGTCAAACCCATGCCGGCATCCCAAATACTGTCGAGTCCCGCCCGTTTTTGTTCAGGTGTGTAAGGACAATGATCTGAAGCCACCATGTCGATATCGCCGCGTTCCAATAGTTGCCACAATGCATCGACAACCGAACGTGGACGAAACGGCGGCCCGCATCGTGCGTTCGGCCCGATGCGTACCAGATCTTCTTCGTCGAGAATCAAATAGTGCGGACAGGTTTCAAAGGTGGCGCGTACCTTTGGTTTGGCGGCGATGATGGTTTCAGCGGCGCGGGCCGAGCTGACATGCACGATATGACAGCGTGCGCCGGTCTCTTCGGCAATCGCCAGCACCCGACCAACCGCTTCTATCTCAGCAATTTCTGGGCCTGCCAGCGCATGAGCACGAATATCTTTGCGGCCTGCGCGGCGCAATTCGCCTCCCGCGCCGATCAAAATGTCATGATTCTCGGCATGTACGCCAATCAGTCCGTCAAAGGTTTTGAGTTCGCGCATGGCGCGCAGCAGGCCATCGTCGTCCAGCCGTGGCAAACCCTTTTCATCGGTAGCTTCGCCATTGGGCGCGCCGCTACACAAAAAGGCTTTAAAGGCGAGGGCACCTGCGTTATCCAGCGCGGCTAACTGATCGACGTTGCGCCCGTCTAATCCGGCCCACATCGCAAAATCCACCGAGCAATTTTGTGTCAGCCACTCACGCTTGGCGACAAAGTTATCTAGCGTGGTAGCGGGCGGCAGCGAATGGGGCATTTCAATAATCGTGGTCACGCCGTGCGCAGCGGCACCCCGTGTTCCTTCGCGTAATTCTTGCTGCGGAAAGTCATGCGAACCGGTGAAATGGGTGTGCACATCAATGGCGCCTGGCACGATGATCATATCGCTGGCGTCGATCACTTCATCCACCGCAGGGCGGTCGCTGCCACGAGCCATAATGCCGCTGATCTTTCCTGCGTCAATCAACAGGTCGGCGGCCAGTTCGCCCTGCTCGGTAATCACCCGACCATTGATAATCAAGGTTTTCATTGGATCTCCTCTGGTGAAACCACCAGCGTGGCGTAAGGCACGGGCAGCTTGGGATTGAGCCAGCCGATGGCACTCAGCAGCTGGCTGAAGTGTTCAAATTCGCTGCGAGGAATTTGCGGCTTGCGGGCAAAAATATTCGCCTGTTGGTAGGCGTTAATCCCAATAATCAATGCGTCAAAAGCGTAGTCGGGATAATACGCCTGGACTTTTTCTGCTACCTCACGCGCATCAAGCTTTTCCAGCAAGCACAGTGCGTGAGCAATGGCGCGGGTAAAGGCGTTGAACGCAGTGGCTTTGTTTTGCATGACATTAGCGCGGGCGATATAGGCGCTCCACGGCACGTTGCCGCATAAAGCCGCCAGGCTGGTTATGCTAAAAAGTTGACCTTGTGCAATGGCCGGTGCCAGCGCATGCATGGCGTGTAGCGCGTAATCGGCCTCGCCATTCGTAATGGCGGCGTAATCGCGTTCAGCGTCACCGCTGCCAGGAATGAGAGTGACCGCATCGGTCAAATTCTGTTGTGCTAGCAGCCAGCGGAAAGTCAGGGTAGCGGTGCCGACATTGCCGACGTCGATCACCCGTTTGCCACGTAATTGCGAGAACACAAAGTCAGGTTGGGGCTGTGCGGCGGCTAAGAACCACGGATTTGCCGCCACCGAGGCACAAAAGCAGCGTAAGTCAGGGCCGTTTTCCTGGAAATTTTTCATCACCACCATCGGACCACCCAACGTGAGATCGGCTTCGCCGTTCATCACTGCCGGAACCTGGCCACCCTGAACGGTATGTCCACCGGATTCGCTGGTGGTAAAGGTGATGCTGAGACCTTCATCGGCAAACAGGCCCATGCTGTCGGCCAGATAATGTGCACAGTAATATATGCGTGATTCGCTGGCGTCGCCTTGGTTAAAAATCAGATGCATACGCGCGCCTCCGTCAAATAGCTGCCGTTCAGCTCACACATATTGCTGACGCCACACCAATGGCTAACAGCCGCGATCTCGTTCTTCCAACCCTTCAGTAACGCGAAAACGGCCTCTTCACCGCCCGCGACCAACGCACTGATCACCGGACGTACGCTGAGAGAAAGCTGTGCACCGAGGCAGCGCGCCACCACCGCGTCACTGCCGCTGCGAACGCTACCATCTAACAGCAGCGGCAATCGCGTTACCGCCTGAAGATCGGGTAATTGATCGACGGGGGTGGACCAGCGTGCGCTCTGTCGCAGTCCAATATTTGAGGCGATCAGCCCGCTGACGCCGTGCTGCGCGGCGGGAGCCGCATCGTCATGATGCAAAATGCCTTTCAGCAGCAGCGGCAGATCGCGGCTGGCGCAAAAGGCGGCGACTTCATCAATCTGTGTCCAGTTCCAGACCGGAAACGCAGGCAGAGGAAAAACGCCAGGCTCAGTGCCGCCAAGGGTGATCATGCCGCGCTTTTTCAGCGCCTCGCCGATGGAAAAACCGCCCGGTTGCAGGCCAGACACCGGATGCACTGGCGCAAGCACCGTGAGCACAATGCCTTTAAATCCAGCGTCTGCGGCCTGGTCGATCAAATCCTGAATGCGGCTAACGTCGCCAGCGGCTCGCAGTTGTAACCAGCAGCGGTCATATTCAGCGCCAATATCGCGCATCGGCGTGACGGTTTCTTCCGAGATCACTAATGGCAGTTGTAGGCGTTTACAGGCGCGAGCAATCGGCAGTAAACCTTCTTCATGGAAAATCTGGTCGCCCGCAAAAGCGCCAACGCCAATCGGCGCGGCCCAACGTTGCTCGAAAAGCGTCACCTCGGTATTAATCTCTTCATTACCTTGCAACACCCGCGGCAGCAGACGAAAGCGTTGCAGCGCGAGGTAATTGCTGTCGCTAACCTTGCCATACGCATCGGCAGGCTGACCGATCATATAGCGAAACAGGTCATCGCCCAGTCGCTGTTGGGCTTCCTGCTGGAAAGGCAAATCAGGCATGGACATGGTGCGCCTCCTTTTCATGCTCCAGAAAGGTGGCAAACTCAGGTGTGCTGGGGTGTTTAAGGATGGAAGGTGGGCCTTCTTCAATCAGCGCACCGTTTTGCAGAAACACGACGCGATCAGCCACACCCGCCGCAAAGGCGATGTCGTGCGTACTGATAACCATAGTAATGCCGGTTTGCGCCAGGCTGCGCATGGTCTGATTTACTTCACGCACCAACTCTGGATCGAGTGCTGAAGTGGGTTCATCAAACAGCAGGATTTGCGGTTCCGCCGCAAGGGCACGCGCAATACCAACGCGCTGTTTTTGACCGCCTGACAGTTCGTGCGGCAATGAAGCGAAGAAATCACCCAATCCAACCATCTTCAAAGCCCGCATCGCTTTTCCACGCGCGATTTCTGGTTGAGCACCCTGTACGCGCAGAGGAATGCTCATGACGTTTTCCAGCGCGGTCAGATGATCGAATAACGCAAAGTGCTGGAATACAATGCCAATCCCGGAACGTGCCCGGTTGACAGGCAAGTGACGCGCCGCCAGTGGTCGACCCCGGTCATCGCTGCCCATAAAATGGCCTTCGGTCTGAATAGTGCCCGATTGGCGTGGCGTTAAGGCGAGAATCGATTTCAGCAGCGTACTTTTACCTGAGCCAGAGCGACCCAGCAGCACCACCACTTCACCCCGACGCACGCTGAGCGACAGCGATTTCAGCACTGGCTTGCCCGCGTATTCAACGCACAGCTTGTCAATCTCCAACACCGGCGCGGCTGTTTGTGTTTCCCAACGACGTTTCGGTAGCTGCATTTGCACCACCGAGACATCGGGCACCATTTTCGCTATGCGCAGCCGGGCGCGGCGTGCACGCTCATCAAGGTTATAAAATTTTTCCAGCCACCATTGTCCGGTAGCCAGCAGCGTCGACAGAATCAGGTAAATGCCGCCCGAAGCGACCAGCACCGGAATAAACAAGAAGTTTTGCGACACAATGGCCTGACCGCGCATGGTCAATTCATTCACACCCACCACGGAAGCCAACGACGTAGATTTAAGCAGGCCAACCGTTTCATTGCCCATGGTGGGTAAGATGGCGCGCAACGCTTGAGGGATGACAACGTGGATCATCTCTTTGGTGCGTGAATAACCAAAAGCTTGCGCTGCCATACTCTGATCGCGATCGGTCGCCATAATCCCACCACGAATGATTTCGGCACAGAAGGCGGTTTCGTTGATCATCAACGCTAACATGGCGCTGGCGAATGGGCTGAAGCGCAGGCCAAACTCCGGCAGCACGTTGTATAACAAAATCAATTGCAGCAGCACCGGCGTGCCGCGCAGGGTGTAAATATAAATCTGCACCGGCAAGCGGATCATTCGATGCTTAGAGGTGCTGGCGAGCGCCAGGAAAAAGCCAATAAAAATGCCACCCGCTAATGCGCCGACCAGCAGTTGCACTGCGATTACGGCACCTTGCCAAAGATAAGGCAGGGTTAAATATTTTAGAAAATCATCCAAGGTGCTCTCTCCGGCAGGAGGTTAATACCCGTCATTTTTCGGGTTGCGGATGCGTTGGCGGCATCGGTTTGCCGCCTTCCTGCACGCCAAATTATTCAGGGTATTGATAAAAACTATCAGCCACGTGAAACCGCTGGTCGCTCAGCGCTGCTGCCCTGGCCCCAGTAATCCAATAATTTTTTCTGTGCGCCGCTTTCCTGAATCACTTTCATGGCATCCAGTACCGCGCTGCGCATGGTGACGTTGTCTTTAGCGATCGGGAAACCGACCATGATCGGCAGATCAACAGTAAAGGCGCTGGCGAGTGTGGGATCGGCTTTCGCGATAGCGCGGGCGGAGCCTGCTTCAGTGAGATAAATATCCGCACGACCGCTTTTCACTGCCTGAATGCTGTTATCGGTGTTCTGCACCATCAGCATGCTGACTTCTGGCTTACCAGCAGCGCTGCATTTCTGACTTTGCTCAGGCACCAGTTTGGTGGCTTCGTAGGTGCCTGCAGCAGCGGCAACGGTTTTGCCACAAAGATCATCGACACTATTAATTTTCTTAGGATTACCTTTGGCGACCACGGAACCATCCTGCACTTGCACGGAGGCAACGAAAGCGATCTGCTTCAGGCGCTCATCAGTGACGTATAACATCGGGCCAATATCAGCACGACCGCTGGTGATAGAGGTCAATAACACGTTGAATGAGCCGTTTTGATAGGTATGTTTGAAGCCAAGGCAGCTGCTGATGCGCTCAAAAAGGGACGGATCCAAGCCTTCTATAATACTGGGATCTTTTTCAGATGGCGCTTCGAAGCCTTTGGTGTAGCCCCCAAGGCCGACAACCACCTCTTTACCAACCAAAGAGGTGTATTTCGTTTGCAACGTTTTGCACTGCGTCATGGCGGCAAAGTCGCTGGCGGTGGGTGTAACAGGATCGGTGGCAGCGTGTGCGCTGGATAAGCCAGTAAGTAACGTACCGGTGATACCGGATAACAACAACGCGAGACGAGCAAATTTCATAATAAGGTTCCCTGGTGCTGATGAATGAGTAAGCGATGACCTTGATACTTATGAACGTTTAGGGCTTTTTTCTTGATGGGTGTGTGCTATCCCCCATCCCAACCTTCCCCTGCATGGGAGAGGAATGAAGTCGGGGGCGGTCAGCACAATGTTGCTAAACAGCCTGCACAATCTAATATCCGCGCACCGTATCAACCTGATTGCGCAGTGGCGTTTGCTGGCGATAGCGCGCCAGGTTATCAATAAAAACGTCAAGACAGCTTTCGAGATAGGCGCTGTGATCGTCCAAACTGCAATGTGGTGTCATGATTACGCCCGGCGTGCCCCACAACGGATCGTCCTGCGGCAGCGGCTCTTGCGGATAAACATCCAGCACTGCACCGGCTAACTCGCCTGCGGTCAGCATTTCGCGTAGTGCGGTGTAATCAAACACATCTGCACGACCCACAATCACCACACCAGCATGCGCAGACAACAGCCCCAAACGACGGCGATCAAACAGCTGATGTGTTTGAGGTGTCAGTGGCAGCGTCGAAACCAAGACATCGACCTGCGGTAAAAAATCGTCCACGTCATCAATGGTGATGCAGCCCGCTACGTCAGCCTCACACTTGCCGCTGCGCGTCACGCCCAGCACGCGATAACCTTGCGCGCTTAGCAAATTAGCGGCGGCCGCACCGATGCCACCAACACCTAGCAGCATCACGGTTTTACCCCGTGCGCAGCCGCCAAAGCTGGGACGCCACAGACGCAACGTCTGATCCTGTAAAAACCCCGGCATGCCAAAATTGAACATTAGCGACGCCATCAAAATAAATTCAGCGCCTTTATCGCCATGCACACCTGAGGCGTTAGTCAGCGTGATGCCGTCGCGCCAATGCGCCAGCCATTGCTCTACACCGGCTGACATGACCTGTACCCAGCCGAGGCGCGGCGTGTCGAAGCTATCAATCTCCAACTTGCGTCCAGACCACAGAATGTCGCTCTCGACAAGAAAAGAGGCGGTTTGTGTGGGATCGCTGTTTTCGGTCAGGGTAAATTGATCTTTCAACTGCGGATGATCGTCCAGCGCCTGACGCAGACGCGCGAGCGTCAGCTGTAATGCACTGACAGCGTTAGCATCGTTTTCAATATGAATATTCATTAGCGCATCGCCGTGACTTCCATCTCGACCAGTAGGTCAGGATGGTTGAGTTGAATACCCACAGTGGCGCGGGCCGGGAAAGGGAACGTGAAAAATTCGCTGTAAGCGGCGTTCATCTCGCTGAAGGTGGTGAGATCGGTTAGATAAATGGTCACGCGGACGACGTTATCGAACGACATCTTGGCTTCGCCTAACAAATCGCCCACGTTTTTCATGACCTGACGCGTCTGGCTGGTAATGTCGTTACCGACGATGCTGCTGCTGTAAGGATCGATAGCAACCTGTCCCGAAATAAACAGCATCGGTTCGTGAAGGACGGCTGCAGAAAGCGGCGCTGGACCCATCGGACGGTCGGCGGCGTTCATACCTGGATAAGTAATCGCGGTTTTCATGGTCGTTTTCCGAACAAAACTGTTTCACCGAAATTTCGTATACGATCATACCGGTGTCAATGTTCGATTTTTGACCATAAGGTCAAAAAGGTGATTTATGTCACATATCAAGGAAGGGTGTGTTTAATTTTAATTGTTTGAAAATATTGTATTTAATCTGAATTCGGATGCTGAAGAGTCGAGTGGATTTATTTCGTATACGATTTTCTTATCTTAAACCTATCGACACCGGGGAAGGGTTCCAGGCCGCTCAGGATTTCCGGCTGCACAACACGCGGTCAAAGGGTATACTGGCGCACTCTTTTTTCATCTAGCCGAATCGCGTGCGAATTCAACATGCAAAAGTTTGATACCAAGACCTTTCAGGGCCTGATCCTGACCTTGCAGGATTACTGGGCGCGTCAGGGCTGCACCATCGTTCAACCGCTGGACATGGAAGTGGGCGCTGGCACATCTCATCCAATGACTTGCCTGCGTGCTATCGGCCCGGAGCCGATTGCTACCGCTTATGTGCAGCCGTCACGCCGTCCAACCGACGGTCGCTACGGTGAAAACCCGAACCGTTTACAGCACTATTACCAGTTCCAGGTGATGATCAAGCCTTCTCCAGACAACATTCAGGAGCTTTACCTTGGGTCGCTGAGAGAACTGGGTCTGGACCCAACGGTGCACGATATTCGCTTCGTTGAAGATAACTGGGAAAACCCAACGCTAGGCGCATGGGGATTGGGCTGGGAAGTCTGGCTCAACGGCATGGAAGTGACGCAGTTCACCTACTTCCAGCAAGTGGGTGGCCTCGAATGCAAACCCGTTACCGGCGAAATCACCTACGGCCTTGAGCGCCTGGCGATGTATATCCAAAGCGTCGACAGTGTTTACGATTTGGTGTGGAGCGATGGCCCGCTGGGTAAAACCACTTACGGCGACGTGTTCCATCAGAACGAAGTAGAACAATCTACTTACAACTTCGAATACGCCGACGTCGATTTCCTGTTCTCCTGCTTCGAGCAGTATGAGAAAGAAGCACAGATGCTGTTAGCGCTGGAAAAACCGCTGCCGCTGCCCGCTTACGAACGCATTCTGAAAGCCGCACACAGCTTTAACCTGCTGGATGCGCGCAAGGCGATCTCAGTGACCGAGCGTCAGCGTTATATTCTGCGTATCCGCACCCTGACCAAAGCCGTGGCTGAAGCGTATTACGCTTCCCGCGAGGCGCTGGGCTTCCCGATGTGCAAAGACAAAAAGTAAGAGGCAGCCATGACAGATAAAACCTTCCTGGTGGAAATTGGCACCGAAGAGCTGCCACCGAAAGCCCTGCGCAGTCTGGCGGAAGCCTTTGCTGCTCAGGTCACCGCTGAACTGGATGCAGCGAATCTGGCTCACGGCGAAGTGAGCTGGTTTGCTTCGCCGCGCCGTCTGGCGCTGAAAGTCGCCACATTGAGTGCTGCACAGCCAGACCGTGAAGTTGAAAAACGCGGCCCGGCGATTGCCGCCGCTTTTGATGCCGAAGGCAATGCCACTAAAGCGGCTGAAGGCTGGGCGCGTGGCAACGGCATTACCGTTGATCAAGCAGAACGCTTGAGCACCGACAAAGGCGAATGGCTGGTTCACCGTGCGCAAGTTAAAGGTGAAACGGCGCAAGCGCTGCTGCCGGCGATGATCGCCACGGCGCTGAGCAAGCTGCCAGTACCAAAGCTGATGCGCTGGGGTGCGAGCGACGTACAGTTCGTGCGTCCGGTGCATACCGTGACGCTGCTGTTGGGCGATGAGCTGATTCCAGGCACCATTTTAGGCATTGAGTCTGCACGCATTATTCGCGGGCACCGCTTCATGGGCGAGAAAGAGATCACGCTTGAGAATGCCGATCAGTATCCAGAAATTTTGGAAAAACGCGGCCAGGTGATCGCAAATTATCAGACGCGTAAAGCGATGATCAAAGCGGATGCCGAAGCGGCGGCACGTCAATTGGGCGGCGTCGCGGATCTGAGCGATAGCCTGCTGGAAGAGGTGACTTCGCTGGTGGAGTGGCCGGTGGTGCTGACCGCAACCTTTGAAGAGAAATTCCTCAAGGTTCCGGCTGAAGCGCTGGTTTACACCATGAAAGGTGACCAGAAATATTTCCCGGTTTACGACAATGACGGCAACCTGTTGCCGAACTTCATTTTCGTCACCAACATCGAATCCAGCGATCCACAGCAGATTATTTCCGGTAATGAAAAAGTGGTTCGCCCACGTCTGGCGGATGCGGAATTCTTCTTCAATAACGATCGGAAAAAGCGTCTGGAAGATAATCTGCCGCGCCTTGAAACCGTGCTGTTCCAGAAAGATCTGGGCACGCTGCGCGATAAAACCGATCGTATTCAGGCTTTAGCAGGCTGGATTGCCGCGCAGATTGGCGCAGACGTTAATCATGCGACACGCGCCGGTTTGCTGTCGAAGTGTGACCTGATGACCAATATGGTGTTTGAGTTCACCGACACGCAAGGCGTGATGGGCATGCACTACGCGCGCCATGATGGCGAAGCCGAAGACGTCGCGGTGGCGCTGAACGAGCAATACCAGCCGCGTTTCGCGGGTGATGAATTGCCATCCAGCCCTGTTGCTTGCGCATTGGCGATTGCTGACAAAATGGACACGCTGGCAGGTATTTTCGGTATTGGCCAGCATCCGAAAGGTGATAAAGATCCGTTCGCGCTGCGCCGTGCCGCGCTGGGCGTGCTGCGTATTATCGTCGAGAAGAACCTGCCGCTCGACCTGCAAACGCTGACCGAAGAAGCTGTGCGTTTATATGGTACCAAGCTGAGCAATGCCAAAGCGGTTGATGATGTTATCGACTTTATGCTGGGACGTTTCCGCAGCTGGTATCAGGAAGAGGGTCACAGCATTGATACGCTGCAAGCGGTGTTGGCGCGTCGTCCAACGCGTCCGGCTGACTTTGATGCGCGCATGAAAGCGGTATCGCATTTCCGTACGCTGGAAGCTGCCGCAGCGTTGGCAGCAGCCAACAAGCGTGTGTCTAACATTCTGGCTAAATCGACGGAAACCCTGAACGACAGCGTGCAGGCTTCGCTGCTGAAAGAGAATGAAGAGATCCAGTTGGCGACCTTCGTGACCGCTTTGAGCAGTAAACTGCAACCTTACTTCGCGGAAGGCCGTTATCAGGATGCGCTAATTGAACTGGCGCAACTGCGTGAAGCGGTAGATAACTTCTTCGATAAAGTCATGGTTAATGCAGAAGATCCCGCCGTGCGCGTTAACCGTTTGACGCTGCTGTCGAAATTGCGTGAACTGTTCTTACAGGTCGCGGACATTTCACTGTTGCAGTAAGCTGAATTCATAATCTAAAAAGGGAGACGAAGATCATCGTCTCCCTTTTTTATGGTGCATTCTGGCTTTAATCATTTTTAAAAAAGCTTTCCTGTCCCACTCTTCTGGCTCACCACTTTCCACCCCTTCTTTTAATCGCGCTTTTAGGGTGTCCAGTTGCGTATTAGCCTGCTTTTCACGTCCCGTCCCGCACCATTTCGCTTTGCGTACGGCAGTCGCCTGATTCATTCAGTGATTCAACAAACTTACGAAGTTCATCAGCTAAATCAAACGCCTGGTACGCACCACTATCGTTATCTGATGTAAGAGTATTTCTTACATCCTGGCTTATTTTTGGGCAAGGCTGAACAGGCGATGTGTCATGGATCAGGCTGAAGGTGGCGTAGTGCGCGCGAAACTTTCGCGCTTAAACAGCGTTTCGGCCAGCTTGACCAGCGCCGGGCGATTCACGCACCAGTTAGGCACCACACGGCGGAAGTTGAGATAACCAATCATGCAGCCCACAGCGATATCGGCGAGGTTAACCTGCTCACTGTTGAGGTGTTTTTTCTCGGCGGCATTTTTTTCCAGCATATCGAGGCCACGCTGAATTTTCTCACGGTTGCGCAACAGTACCTCTTCAGATTGCAGATCGCCGGGACGCAGTTGTTCCCGCACGATCACCAAAGCTGCATCGCTGACACCGTCCGCCAGCTTTTCCAGTTGGCGAATGTGTAAGGCTGCAAGGGGGTCATCAGGTAATAACGCAGGTGCGTCGCCACGGAGTTCGAGGAATTCGGCAATGATTGAGGAATCAAACCAGATCTGATGATCGTCAGCTACCAACGCAGGCACTTTCCCTAACGGATTGTATTGAGGAACGTGGCTTTCATCGCTGTAGGGCGATGCATTTACGAACTCAAATATGATGCCTTTTTCCAGCATGATGATGGAAATCTTACGTACAAACGGGCTGGTATAGCTGCCAATCAGTTTCATTAAGGGCCTCCAATAGACGTTTAACTACCTACACGACTTGCCTGAAAATTACTGTTCACCCGGAAATAAGAACGGATTGAGGCTGCTACGAGCAAAACCTTCCTGTTCCATGCGTGCATCTAACACCAGCGAGGCGAGATCGTCCGCCACGGGGTCAACCGCAGGATTTTTTTCCTGATACAACAGCTTGAGATAAGTGCCGCAATCACCACAGCTTTCCGCTTTCACTGCCGCTCGCTCGCTGTCCAGCGACCAGTAATGCAGATCGCGTGTTTGCTCGCAATAAGTACATTTGTTGTGCGTAACATACCATTCGCTTTCGCACAGATTGCAGTGCAGATAGCGTGAACTGTCGTTAGGGTCCATGTGAACGACGCTGGCAACGGGCTTGCTGGCGCAAACCGGGCAGAACTGACGCTGTTCGCCATATTCGGCACGCGCTTTGCCAGGGATCAGCGATGCCATTTGCGCCCAGTAAATCGACAGCGCTGCCCAAATAAACGGGGATTTGTCGCTGCTGACCTGCGCAAATTCACCGGCAAACAGCGCGCTGGCAAGCGTTTCCAGCTCGCTTGCCGACGCCTTTTCCAGATTCTCCAGCACCGCCAGCGCCTGACCGCTCATCTCTGGTTTAAGTTCGGCAATCAGCGAGTGCAGCAAACGGTGCCAGTGCAGGTCACGCGGCAAAGTGTGAATATCCAGCGGCGGTTTCTCTTCGCTGGCGCTTTGTACCAGTCGGGCATGCAAATCCATGTGGAGCGGATGATCATAAAGGACAATCTCTTGCGCCTCGGCAATGACCGCGGCAAAGCGCAGATAGTCACCCAGTGGATTTTTTGCCGCCAGATCGCGCAATCGCGCCGCGCGTCGACTGTATAAATTTTTCAGCCTGGGGAAAAGTAATGGCGGAATCATCTCCGCCGTCGTTTTATCGCTCTTCTCCGGCTGGTCTTGCGGGATTATGCGAATACTCATCAGGGGCGTATTTCCTGTTTTTTTGGCCGATTACGCTGCTTACGATACCCGCGAGGATGCTGCTGTCTCGCCCAGTTTAACGAGACCCAGCCTTCCGTCATCGCAGTAAGGGTGCCTTTGACCCAAAGCGCGGCATAAATGTGCACCATAATGACGATAATCAGTGCCGCTGCCGACACCGAATGCACCACCAACGCCAGGCGAATCAACGGAATGGCAAACGCGCCAGCAAAGCAAGGGCGTCAGATGACAATGCCGCTGACAAGCAGCAGGACTAAGCTGATGATAGCAGCCCAGAACCGACCTTTCTGACCAAAGTTATCTCTACCGGTGTCACCGTCCTCTTCGTTCAGGACGATTTTATCGATGTTTTTTGCCCAGAACCGATCTTTCCAGTTAACCGGGTTATGTTTCCAGTAATACATAAACATCAGTATGAATGCAGTAAATATCACGACACCAACACCAAGCAGAACGCCAGAATTTAGTGATTAATGCGCGGTGTAGCGTACAAAGCGATCGCGCTTTTTCATGACGGGTTTCTTTATCGTTACCGCTTTGTGCTGTTAGCTTGTCGCCGTTGCGGTGTGGGTTCAGAATAAGCAGTGGCTTGAAAAGCGACGCGATAATGCCTTTTATTCATTGTGGTTTTAGTCGGACAAAGACAAAGTGAAACGAAACGAAGCGGAAAGTGAAATAAACGAGATCGAGATCGTGGGGCTGCAAAAAACCCAGGTCTGGCAGCGCAGCGATTTAGCGCTATCACAAGCCGATTGGTTAGCGGAAGAGGTGCCGGTGGCGCTGGTCTACAACGGTATTTCGCACGTTGTGATGATGGCGACACCCAAAGATCTTGAAGCATTCGCGCTGGGCTTTTCGCTTTCAGAAGGCATTATTGATGCGCCCAACGAGATTTTTGGTCTGGATGTGGTGCCGAACTGCAACGGCATAGAAGTGCAGATTGAGCTTTCCAGCCGCCGTTTTATGGCGCTAAAAGAGCAGCGCCGAGCGTTAGCTGGCCGCACGGGCTGCGGCGTGTGCGGTGTCGAACAGTTGGATCAGATTGGTAAACCGGTCACGCCGCTGCCTTTCACGCAGACTTTTGAACTGGCTAATTTGGATCGGGCGTTAGGGCAGCTGAAAGATTTTCAGCCGGTTGGCCAGAGAACCGGCTGTACGCATGCAGCGGCGTGGATTCAACCCAACGGCGAACTGGCGGGCGGGAGTGAAGACGTTGGACGTCACGTGGCGCTGGATAAGCTGTTGGGCTATCGCAGCCAAACCCACTGGAATCAGGGCGCGGTGCTGGTTTCCAGCCGCGCCAGTTATGAGATGGTGCAGAAGTCAGCGATGTGCGGCGTTGAAATCTTGTTTGCCGTTTCTGCGGCAACACGCCTTGCCGTTGACGTGGCGGAACGGTGCAATTTAACACTGGTTGGCTTTAGCAAGCCGGGTCGCGCGACCATCTACACCCATCCACAGCGGCTGATTTAAACCATTAACACCTGCGGCAAAACCTGGTGTAGCGCCTCAAGCGCCGCAGGTTTGTCGCCGCCATTATCGGTAATCAACAGATCAATCTCTTGCGGTGGCGCGTACACCGTGCGGCTAACCACGCCTAACTTGCTGTGATCGGCCAGCAAATAGCACTGTTTTGACTGGTTCACCATGGCGCGGGCAATGGCGGCTTCATGGGGATGAAAGCTGGTTGCCCCGCTTTTTGCGTCAATGCCAACCGGTGAAAGCAGGGCGACATCGGCACGATAACGCATGATCTCGCCAACGGTAATCTCACCGCGCGTTTGATGTGCGCCTGCGCTCATATTTCCGCCCAATAAAATAATCTGATTATTCAGGCTCTCATGCTCTTCTCCCGCGCTAAGCGCCAGCGCGGCTTGCAAGCTGTTGGTCAAAATGGTCAGGCCGGACATGGTGCGTAGCGCTTCTGCCAGTAACGTGGTGGTGCTGCCAGCATCCAGAAACAGCGTTTGGCCTGGCTGTAATAATTGCGCTGCCGCTTGCGCTATCGCCTGTTTCTCTTTCGCTTGTGCTGCTCGACGCACGGTTAGCGGCGGCTCCGGCTGCGTAGCAATGGCCACTAAACCACCATGTACCCGGCGCGCCAGCCCTTGGGCTTCCAGCTCAATGATGTCGCGCCGCGCCGTCTCACGTGAAATGCCCAGCTCTTTGATGATGCGCTCAGTACTGACTTGATTGAGCGTACTCAACAAGGCGCGAATACGGTGAAGGCGCGTTTCCTGCAACATGAAAAATTCCTTATGAAGCGTTCAGAGATACCTTGAACATCTGCCTAAGCTTACCTGAGCGCACTAACGGCGTCATGTGTATTTAGTTGTATTTGTGTATTTTGTTGCATTTAAAATAAAAGCAGGCAAGATGGCTTTATCAGCTGCATCCCTTTTACCTTCGCAACGGGAGTGATCATGGTTACGCGTTCTACCATCATGGATACCAACAGTTTTCGGGCAGAAGATGCTGAGGCGCTGGACGTCGATACGCGAAAGCTAACCGATAAACGCAGCAAAGTGCTGGGCGAATCGTATCGCCTGTTCTACCGTAAACCGGTGCATCTGGTGCGCGGCGAAGGGCAATATTTGTGGGATGCGGCGGGTGATAAATATCTCGACGTTTACAACAACGTGGCGAGCATCGGGCACTGTCATCCCGCAGTGATTGACGCGGTCACGCAGCAGATGAAAATGCTGAATACCCACACGCGTTATCTGCATGAAAACATTCTCAACTACAGCGAAGAATTGCTGGCGACCACCCCGGATGAGATCGATCGCGCCATGTATATGTGCACGGGTTCAGAAGCCAACGATTTGGCAATTCGCGTAGCGCGTGCCTTTAGCGGCGGAACTGGCATCATTGTTACCAAAGAGGCGTATCACGGCACCAGCGAACTGACATCAGGCGCGTCGCCCGCGTTGGGAAGCGGCCAACCTTTGGCAGCGACCACGCGTTTAGTGATGCCGCCGGATGCGTATCGTGTCGATGCGCCAGATTTAGGCGAATGGTTCGCCACGGAAATTCAAAAGCAAATCGATGACATGAAAGCACACGGCATTAAATTTGCTGGCTTCCTCGCGGACTCGATTTTCTCCTCAGACGGCGTGTTGCCTAACCCGCGTGGCTTCCTGAAAAAAGCGGTCGATGTGGTACATGCCAACGGCGGTATTTTTATCGCTGATGAAGTGCAGCCAGGCTTTGGGCGAACCGGTGATGCGTTCTGGGGCTTTGGTCGTCATGGCGTGGTGCCAGATGTGATTACCACCGGTAAACCGATGGGCAACGGCATTCCTGTTTCTGGCTTGCTGGCGAAAAGCGATGTGCTGGCGGCGTTCAGTGACGAGATTCCTTACTTCAACACCTTTGGTGGTAATCCGGTGGCGATGGCGGCGGCGCAGGCGGTGTTGAAAGTGATCAAAGAAGAAGGGTTGCAAGAGCACAGCCGCGTAGTGGGCGCGAAGTTACACGCTGAGTTGAGCAAATTAATGGCGCGATTTGAATGCGTCGGTGACGTGCGCGGTGCCGGATTGTTTATCGGCTTTGAGCTGGTAGAAGATCGCAGCAGCAAAACGCCGGACAAAACACTGGCATTGAACGTGATTGAGAAACTCCGTGAGCATCGCGTGTTGACTTCAGTAGCCGGACCTTACGGCAACGTATTGAAGCTGCGCCCGCCGTTGGCATTTCAGGAAAGCGATATTGACTGGCTGGTTGGCGCATTAGACAAATCACTGCGCGAATTAGGCAAATAACAGGAAAATGTAAACCGGCGGCGTAATTGCCGCCGGTTTACTGTTACGCCGCCGTCTCGCGGGCGAAAATCGATTCCATCTTCTGCCAGGCTTCCGCGACATCATTATCCAGATTGAATAAGCCGGATGTCCCCACGATAAACACCTCTACGCCAGAAGCGGCGACCTGTTTAAAGGTTTTGGCGTTGCAGGAACCGTCTATCTCAGTCAAATAGTGGAAGCCATGTTCTTTACGCATTTCAATCAATTTGCGAATTTTATCCAGCGTTTCCGGGATGAATTTTTGTCCGGCAAAACCGGGATCAACTGACATTACCGTCACTTTATCTAATAAATGCGCATATTCTCGAATGCTATCAGCGGGTGTTGCCGGGTTTAATACCACGCCGCAGCGCCGACCCGCCTCTTTGATCTGTGTTAATAAGCGAAATATTTTATTGTTCGCGGTTTCCGGGTGAAAGCTAATGATATCTGCACCGGATTCAATGCACATGGGAATAATATCTTCTGGATGATTAACCATTAGATGTACATCAATCGGGACGTCTGTGATTTTTCGCAGGTGCTCAATAAAGAAGGGCGACAGCGTAATATTTTTAACGTAGCTGCCATCCATAATATCAACATGATAAAAAGCTGCGTGATTATTCATGGCTTCAATCTGTTCGCGAAAGCGGGTTAAATCCATGCACATCAGCGAAGGGGAAAATTTGGCGATCATAGTGATTCCTCATTATATGAGCGGCTTAGGGCCGCTCATCACCTCAATGGAAGAAAGAGATAATGTGGCCGAGAATAATGCCGACAATACCGAAGTCTGCATCACCAAACGTGGTGGAAGCGAAACCGAGATCGCCCATGAGCGGCAGCAAAATGGCGGGCAGGAAAGAGATCAGTAATCCCTGAACGAAGGAGCCGATTACCGCACCACGGCGTCCACCGGTAATATTGCCGTACACGCCTGCGGTGGCTCCGCAGAAAAAGTGCGGAACAAGGCCGGGAACAATGACGCTCAAACCAAATAGTGGGCAGAGAAACATGCTAATCAGGCCAGCGGCAAAGCTACACAGAAAGCCAATAATCACGGCGTTTGGCGCAAACGGGAATACCGTTGGGCAATCCAGTGCGGGTTTCGCGTCTTTAACCAGTTTGTCAGCAATGCCTTTAAAGGCTGGCACGATTTCGGCAATTACCATGCGTACACCAGCAAGGATGATATAGACGCCTGCGGCAAAAGTGATTGACTGAATGATGGCGAAGACAATGAAGTTCTGCCCGTCACTGACTTGCGTTTCCGTGAACGTTTTGCCTGCCACCAGCACCAGCGCGATAAACAGAATCATCATGGTCAGCGAGATGGCAACGGAAGAGTCACGCAGGAAGTTCAGGGTTTTCGGTACTTTTAGCTCTTCAATGGAAGGGCTGCCTTTACCCACCACTTTGCCGACCAGCGCAGCCAGCAGATAGCCGCTTGAGCCAAAGTGACCCAGTGCCAAATCATCTGAATTGGTAATTTTACGCGTAAACGGCTGCAAAATAGCGGGAGAAACCACCATCATGGTGCCGAGAATCAGCGCACCAATAAACACCAGCCAGAAACCACTGATGCCGCCCACCGACAAAATCACCGCCAGCATCGCTGACATATATAAGGTGTGATGGCCGGTCAGGAAGATATATTTCAGCGGCGTAATGCGCGCCAGCAAAATGTTCACCAGCATACCGAATACCATGATCATTGCGGTTTCAGTGCCGTAATTCTTCTGCGCCAGCGCCGCCATTGCATCGGTATTTGGCACCACGCCCTGAATCGAGAAGGAGTGTTCAAACAGTTGGCTGAAAATGGTGAGCGTGGCGGCAATTAAATTGGCCCCGGCAATAAGAATAACAAAACCCATGATGGTTTTTAGGGTGCCTGAAATAACATCGCTGATCGGTTTCTTTTGCAATAATAAACCGATCAGTGAAAACAGGCCGACAAGTATTGCAGGTGTTCCAAGAACATCCTTAATAATAAATTGCAGCATAAGCGGCTCCATGCAATATCCATCATAATTTACGTTGCATGTGCATTGGCCTCGCCCATTTAGCGCATTAACACGTTTGTCTGTGTGATAAGCAGCGATGGGCTTGCCGAATTATTGCAGCGAAAAAGAGTCAGGATTTTGAAATAAGGTAATTACAGGTTTTCAGCCAGGATCTCTTTAATACGTGCGTTATCCAATAAATTGGTTAAACCAAATAGGGGGGCGCTGTGGCCTGCGAGTTGTTCGGCAATATCCTTGGCAGCAATAATCAGATCAGCCTGTTCTGATTTGGCCGAGGTTAAATCGGTATGGCTGACGTCAGCTTCTTTACCTAATTCCGCCACAATCTTTTTCACGTTCATTTCAACAATAAAGCTGCTGCCTAAACCGTTGCCACACACAATCAGTACTTTTTTCATGTTCGTTATCTCTGGTGATTTACGAGTGAATAACCGCCTGAATGGCGGGTAAGGTATTTGCCGACAACAGCTGTTGCAGGCGTGAATCATCGCTGAAGAGTTCAGCCAACGCGGTAATCATCTGGATATGCTCTTTGCCAGAGAGGGCGCACAGCATAATCACCACGTAGACAGGATCGTTTTCATCCGCATCAAAATTAACGCCGTTCTTCACATGCAGCAGCGACAGGCCATTTTTATGTGCGCCCTGTTCTGGTCGCGCATGCGGCATGGCTAATCCTGGCGCCAACACGTAATAGGGGCCGATTTCAGCATGTGACGTAAAGATAGCGTCGAGGTAAGCGGGCGTAATCGCGCCTTGTGCCAGCAGCGGTTCAGCAGATTTACGTACCGCGTCTTGCCAGTCGATAACATCGTCAACGATATGAATCGCATCAGCGTTAAGCCATTGAGTAAGCATCTTGAGTTTCCGTTGGTGGCTGAATGACCTGCATTCTGGGTGATTTAGTGAACGACTTTCTGTGATGGTAGTCGCAAAAGTTAGCGCTAACACGAATATTGTTAAAAACTGTGTTATCGCTAACATTTTATGTGATCGTGATTGCGTTGTTTGCAGCACGCTGACAGGCTGAGTTTTTCTGATTTCCTGTTACTCACTCAGGGATAACCAAAAGTGTGGCTTTTAACATGGCGCGACGCCCTAATTAATCTTAAGCTGCGTCCAGTTGAAAAAGGCTAGCCAGTCAGGAGAACGCATGGCAGAGAAGCGACGGCGCAGTACTGGCAAAAGTACGTTAGCCGATGTTGCCCGTTTAGTGGGTGTGAGTACGATGACCGCCTCGCGTGCGTTGCGCATGCCAGAAAAAGTCTCTGCTGATATCCGTGAAAAAATCGATGCGGCAGTAATTGAGTTGGGCTATGTGCCTAACGTGCAGGCACGTAATTTGGCTTCAGCATCCTCACGATTAGTCACGATGGTGGTGCCGTCTTTTGCCACGCCAGGCTGCGCGGCGGTATCCGAAGCCTTGCAGGAAGTGCTACGTCCGCAGGGATACAACATGATGTTGGCTGAAGCGAACCATTCGGCGGCCGAAGAGAGCGAGCTGATAGAGATGCTGCTTTCCTACAACCCAGCGGCAATGGTGCACTTTAACTTTGATAACGCTTCTGACGCGCATCGGCTGCTGAGTAATTCCGGTTTGCCTGTGATTGATATTGGCGGTGTACATCATGATTCCACCGGGATCAGCGTCGGCGTTGATTACGCTAAAGCGATTCGCCAACTGGTGCAAAATCTGGTTGATCGCGGCTATCGCAACTTAGGTTTACTCTGCACCCAAACCAACAGTACCGTTTTCAGACAACTGCTAAATGGCTGGCACAGCGGAATGTTGGCGATGAATCAGGCACCGCATCGTGTTGTTACCTCACCGAAGCCGCCAACCTTCGCCACCGGGCACGCACTGCTGGCGGAAATTCGTTTGACGTGGCCTGAACTGGATGTGCTGATTTGCACCACTGAAGAGGTGGCTTGCGGCGCGATCATGGCTTGCCACGCGGCGGGCATCGCCATTCCCAGCCAGCTAGCGATCGCCAGTATTGGCGGCGGACAGTTATCTGCGGTCTGTTCGCCACCCCTGACCAGCGTAGCGCTGCCCTATGAAGAGATGGGGCGAATGGCGGGTAAGCGTCTGTTAGCTGCACTCAACGGCGACGAACCGCCCGTTTTCAATGAACTTCCCGTGACGCTAAAAATGCGCGCCAGTACCGGCAAGCCTTAAAAACAAGGGTTTGCTTTTGCCAGCCCATTCAAATCCTTATGCTTAATGGGGCATTGATTACCCTTTTATGGATCATGAATTTAACTATAATGATTCGACTGCTTACGCGGCACGCTCACAATCAAGTGCTGCTCAAACACTAAATGGAGAGGAAGAACATGAGTTATTCACTGCCATCCCTGCCTTACGCATACGACGCACTGGAACCGCATTTCGACAAGCAGACGATGGAAATCCATCACACCAAACATCACCAGACTTATGTCAACAACGCCAACGCGGCGCTGGAAGGCACTGAATTTGCCGATCTGCCGGTGGATGAGCTGATCACTAAACTGGATCAGCTGCCAGCAGACAAAAAAGGTCCACTGCGTAACAACGCAGGTGGCCACGCTAACCACAGCCTGTTCTGGAAAGGCCTGAAAATCGGCACCACGCTGCAGGGCGACCTGAAAGCCGCCATCGAAAAAGATTTCGGTAGCTTTGAAAAATTCCAGGAAGAATTCGAGAAAGCGGCAGCGACCCGTTTCGGTTCTGGCTGGGCGTGGCTGGTTAAGAAGGGTGATAAACTGGCTGTGGTTTCAACCGCAAACCAGGATAACCCACTGATGGGCGAAGCGGTTGCCGGCGTGTCTGGTTTCCCAATCATCGGTCTGGACGTGTGGGAACATGCGTACTACCTGAAGTATCAGAACAAACGTCCTGATTACATCAAAGCATTCTGGAACGTGGTTAACTGGGACGAAGCAGCAGCACGCTTCGCTTCAGCGAAGTAATTTAACCTTAGGTTAAATTCGCCATGATGAACCGGTGGAAGAAATTCCATCGGTTTTTTTATGTTCTTTATCGGGCTAAAGCCTGCCATAACCTCTGTGCATTGCATTTTACGCCGACAAAATGCCCATCCAATCCCGCTGCGCCAATTAAAGTCTTGTCCCGTCCCAACCGATAGAAGATTTCAGCAGTAACTATTATCCGCCTCAGTAAATTTTTGTGCGGAACTGCCAACACCATCCTCATCATGCAATTGAGCAACGGGACTTCAGATCATCATGATTAAGGCATTCAGACGACGTATCGAGAATTTACGAGTAGGGAAGAAGCTAGGCGTTGGCTTTGGATTGGTTTTGATTTTAGCCGCAGTCATTGCAGTGGCTGGCATCGACCAGTTTCGCGACATTCAGGACCGGAATGCGAAGATCAATTACAGTCTGGAGATTAGCGCAGCTGTTAACCAGGCATTGGCTGCGCAGCGCCATTATCAGGCTGATTACGCTGAAGAAAATATCGCGCAAAGCCAGAAGTACCTGCAACAAGGCCTGGCGTCTTTCAATGAAATGGAAAACACCTTGTACTGGAACGCGGAGATGCGTGCCTGGCTCGACACGTTTCCTGGCCTGGTCAAGGCGTATCAGCAATCACAGCAGCAGTTCGTTGCGGCTGTTAATGCACGCCAATCGATCAGAGAGAGTTGGAATTTGTCGAAAAGCGAAGCCGCTTTTCAGGACATAAAGCAGGAATTGAGCCTGGGCGCTGACTTGATGTTGCAGTTGCAGATGAGCAAGCTCGATCACGCGTTGCTCGATGTCCACTATACGGTGCGCGGTGTTGCGGCCGACCCAAATGAAAACAGCGCTGCGAGGCTTTCCACTGCAGCCGATAACGCCGCCGTGATGCTGGACACGTTTGCCAGCCTGGTCACACCGCAGCAGGAGCAGGCGCTGCAGCCGCTGAAAAGTCAGCTCATTCGCTATAAAAAAAGCGTTCTCTCCTATGTTCCTGCTTCTGCTCAGCAGCAAAAAGCCGCAGCGGACATGTCGCAGCAGGCGAAGAAGATGAACGATTTAGTCGAGCAACTGGTGAAGCGGGAAGTGGACATCGCCTCCAGCAGCGTTAAAAAAGGCATCAATATGATGGTATTGGTGGCGTTAATTGCTTTGCTGATCGGCTGTATCATCGCTTTTTGGATCTCCCGTCAAATTACCCGGCCGCTGCGCGACACGTTGCAGGCAACCCAGCGCATTGCCGAAGGCGATTTAACCCAGCATCTCACCACCGATCGACGTGATGAGTTAGGATTGCTGCTCGCCGCCGTAGGTGCGATGGGAGACAGTTTGCGCACCATGATCGGTGAGATTCGCTCGGGTGTATTGGAGGTGTCTCACGCTGCAACGGAAATCAGCGCGGGCAATATTGATCTCTCTTCGCGTACCGAAGAGCAGGCCGCGGCTGTGGAACAAACCGCTGCCAGCATGGAACAGCTGAGCTCAACGGTGAAACAAAATGCTGATAATGCTCATCAGGCCAGCAAATTAGCGGCAGAAGCGTCAGACACGGCGCAAACCGGTGGGCGTCAGGTGGCGGCGGTTGTCGAAACCATGCAGCAAATTACCCAAAGTTCGAAACGCATTGCAGATATCACCAGCGTTATCAATGGCATCGCTTTCCAGACCAATATTTTAGCGTTAAACGCAGCGGTTGAAGCTGCACGCGCAGGCGAGCAAGGGCGTGGATTTGCCGTGGTGGCCAGCGAAGTCCGTAATCTCGCCCAGCGTTCAGCCCAGGCGGCAAAAGAGATTGAAGCGTTAATCGCCGAGTCGGTTGAACGGGTTAATAGCGGTGAGAAACTGGTAGAGAGCACCGGTAGCACCATGCAAACCATCGTGACGTCGGTAAGTCACGTGCGTGACATCATGGGTGAAATCGCGTCTGCCTCTGATGAACAGAGCCGGGGAATCAGTCAGGTTTCGCAAGCGGTAGTGGAAATGGACAACACCACGCAGCAGAACGCCGCTTTAGTCGAGCAATCGGCGGCTGCGGCCAGTTCGCTGGAAGATCAGGCTGCGGCATTGGCGCGTGCAGTTTCTGTTTTTCGCCTAACAGAGCAGCCAGAACCGGTATCCGCACCGCGCAAGATCGCTACCCCGATATTAAAGCGAGCACCCGCTTTGCCTACGCACGTCGCCGCCGATGAAGGTTGGGAACAATTCTAATTTTATAAACTAAACGTAAACAAAAGGGAGAATCTTACTTCTCCCTTATTAACTTCGCCTGGCATTAACTCGCCGTTGATAATTCTGGCCGTACTCTTAGCGACATTGCCATTTAAAGGTGTGACGCTACCATGTCTATTATTACCACGCATGAGGCGAATAAAAGTTCGTCCGCTTCACTGTTTTTTCCGTTAATCAGTGGGAAATATATTCCAAATAAACTGTGGCTGAGTAAACGCTTCCGTTTCAAATTTGCCTTAAGGTCGTTAATTTCACCGATAACAACGTTACGTTATTTACATCAGCTTTCACATTTGCCACAGATCGATCAGATGATGAACCTGCAAGGCCTGTTGCCCGCTAAGCTGCATCGTCCTTATTTGCGGGCGGGATTCAGCGTGGCGGCGCGTGCGCAGGCTATCCTTGATCATTATCAGTTTATTGATCAGCTGAAAAATATGCCATTGCGTCAGCTGCTGCAAAGTGCCGGAGATAATGTTATCGCGACGTTTTTGGGCAAAACTGGCGAGACGTTTTTAATGACTTGTAGCCCAGGTTATTACGATCGTGAAGGTGAAGTCACGCTAGTGTTGCGCTATCAACAGCAGGTGATTGCCTCGCTCTCGTTTTCAATTATTAATGAAAACCAACAGCGAACCTTATTAATTGGCGGGTTGCAAGGCCCACGAAAAAATATCAGTAATGAGGTTATTCGTGAGGCGACTAAAGCGGCACACGGCGTATTTCCTAAACGTTTATTAATGGAGGCGGTGTTTATTTTTGCAGAACAATGTGAGGCGAATAAAATAGCCGCTGTCGGAGAAAATACGCATGTCTTTAGCAGTATGCGTTACCGTCACAGCAAAAGTGGCCATTTTTTTGCCAGCTACAGTGAGTTTTGGTTATCACTCAATGGCGAGGCGCGCGCAGATGGCTTGTTCACGCTGCCGTTAAACTTGCCGCGTAAATCTTTAGAAGATATTGCCAGTAAGAAACGTGCCGAATATCGCCGTCGCTACGAACTGTTAGATGGTCTGGCGGAGCAGGTTTATGCCGCCGCCGGACAGCGCAAAGTCGATCAGGCCGCAGCCTGATCCAAACTCAGAACGCGTTTTTAGCGAAACCTGTCATGACTTTCAGGTCCATTTCACGTCCCAGCGCGGTCATTGGATGCACCACAACCAGGCCGCGCGCGCTTTTCTTCAGCGCGCCTAAGTTCGCCTGCTCTTTCTTGGTAATTTCGCGGCTGAACGGCAGCTTTTGCAGCTTCTGTGCTTCCACACTCAGCTTCTCGACGCGCTGGTTACGCAGACGCTCGATCTCAATAACCAGGGTTTCTTTCTCTTTTAACAGCGCACCCAGCTTCTCTATATCACCCGATTCCAGCAGCAGCGGCTCTTTACGGTTCAGGGCGTCCAGCTGATCGCTGAGGCGTTTGATTTCGTTCTTTTCTAGCTCTTTCATGACCACAACTCGTTGAGGAAAACAGGCAAAGGATACACCAAATTCGGCGCATATTCTCGGTGAGGTTAGGGTGATAACAGGCGGCAATGCGCCTGTTGAGGTTTAGCCGTTGGGCTTTTTAAACGCCTGCTTCAGGCTGATGCGGGAAATCAGCTCGGTGAGCGACAGCACCATGGTGGAACGCACCATCTGTAAATAGCGCTGCTGCTGCATGGCGCGAAGCTCCGCGTCATCGGGATGAAAGGCCGGTACGGGCGGCCACGCCGTTACGCAATGCAGCTCGCCAAAAGGGCCGAGAATCTCATCGTCAGTGAAGCGATAATCACCCATGTCGTGATTCAGCTCTTCACGTAAGGCGATCAGCAGTTCACAATCTTCATACTCATGGCGATTGATCACGCCAAGGCCGTAAATCAACTTGAGCCGCACCGGCAACTCACCCAGCGGACCATTGCCGAGCAGCAACGGTTCAACTGCGTATTTTACGGCGTAGTCGTCTTTACGAAATACCTGTAATACCAGCAGATTAACCGCTTCGGCCAACAGCTCGACAGCGGCGATCAGAAAGCTTCTCACCGAGCGACCGGCGTTCAGGCGCTCTAGCACCCGGTTTTCAAAAGCTTGCTTCTCTTCCATTATTGCCTGCATGGGTTCAATACTGCTGTTGGGCGCAGGCGAACTGCGCCCGGCTTGCTTCGCTAACACGCGTGCATCATGCCATAGCGTTATAGGCGCTCACCACCGAAGCCACCACTTCGCTGTCGGCTTCAAGGCCTGAAATCTCTGCCAGCGTGGTTTGCGGACCTTTCTCCTGCAACAGCGCGGTTAATTCTTGCGCCTGCGGATCTTGCTCGCTGCGATAGTGCATGGCAGCAGCAATGCCCTGAACCAGATTGGTGTGCGGCAGTTGATATTCCAGCGTGCCCAGTGTGGGCTTGATCAAACGATCGCCTGCGCTTAGTTTACGCAGCGGTTGGCGACCTACGCGTTCAACATCATCTTTCAGATAAGGATTTTCGAAACGTCCAAGAATTTTCTGGATATAAGCGGCATGTTTGTCGGCTTCAAAACCGTAACGCTTGATCAGCACCGCACCGCTCTCTTCCATCGCACCTTTCACCACGGCGCGAATTTTTTCATCCAGAATGGCATCGCGAATAGTTTGGTGGCCGGCTAACTGGCCGAGATAGGCGGTAATCGCATGTCCGGTATTCAGGGTAAAGAGTTTGCGCTCGACAAATGCCATCAAGTTGTCGGTCAGTTCCATACCGGGAATAGTAGGCAGATCGCCTTTGAACTGGGTTTTATCAACAATCCACTCGCTGAAGGTTTCAACGGTGACTTCCAGGGGATCGTTGCTGCCCGCTTCTGAAGGCGGCACGATGCGGTCTACCGCAGAATCCACGAAGCCGACATGCTGCTCCAGCCATGCATGATATTGCTCTGGCAGCGCCTTGAGCACATGCTGTTTCAGCTGGCTGGTGCCGCGCACCATGTTTTCACAGGCGATAATGTTTAATGGACGGGAATTACCGTTGTCGCTGCGCTTGGCCAGGCCTTTCGCTACGCTGCCGGCGATACGCTCCAGAATCTGTGGGCCAACCGCCGTGGTAACGATATCAACCTCTGAAATCAGCGTAATGATCTCATCACTGGTGCTGTTGACCGCGCTTACGCCCTTGACGATTTCGACTTTAGCCTGCTCGCCTACAACATGAACGGGATACTCATGACGCGCGTTTAGTGCATCCAGCACCGCCTGATTCACATCTGCAAACACCAAGTCGATGCCTGCATCAGCTAACAGTTTGCCAATGAAACCACGACCAATGTTTCCTGCTCCAAAATGTAACGCTTTCATAATGTTGACCCATTTAAAAGACGATGGGGCGAGCATGTCCACCCCGGAATTCGGGGCGGGCTTACCCACCCCAGGGAAAATAATCTGTCAGAACGCTGTTCTGAACTGTGCGCTAACTATACGGTTGCCGTGCTGCCGGAAAGCAGATCCAACACTTCCTGGACGCTGGTCGTGTTGGCCAGCTTCTCGATCACCGTGTCGTCGTCCAGCGCATTGGTCAGGCTGGTAATCACCTGGATGTGCTCGTTATTGCGGGCTGCAATACCGATGACTAAACGCGCAATATCTTCTGGCTCTTCACCAAACAGCACACCCGCCGGATATTGGCAGAACACTACACCGGTTTTCAGTACGCGATCTTTGGCTTCCACGGTACCGTGCGGCACCGCAATAGATTCACCCAGATAGGTTGGCGTCAGTTTCTCACGCTCCAGCATCGCTTCAACATATTCAGGCTCAACATAACCGCCTTTCACCAGCTGTTCACCCGCAAAGCGAATGGCCTGCTCTTTGTTGGTCGCGCTTTTGCCAAGGAACACGTTGTCTGCGCCCAGTTTGAACAGATGCGCATTGCCTTCATCGTAGCTATCAGCCAACGTTTTTTGCACAGTACCGCGATGGGTTTCGCTGCGATTAGCTGCAACCAATCGCTCAGTCAGCGTGGCGTACAGCGCGCTGTCGAGGAAGTTATTCAGCGAGATATGCTGCGCATGCGGCGCCTGACGAATGGCACGTTCAGTTAGATCGCGGTGAGTAATCACCAGATCCACATCGCCCGGCAGGGCGTTGATCGCGGTATTCGTTACCGACACACTGCTCAGGCCAGCGTCCTGCACTTTCTTACGCAGTACACCTGCGCCCATGGCGCTTGAACCCATTCCCGCATCACAAGCGACAATGATTTTACGTACGTGGTTCAGGTCAACGCTCATGGCATCGCTCGCGACAGCCGCTCCGGCTGCACCCGCAGCGCCCTGGCCTTTAGACTGCGCTTTCATGTCCTGCATGCGCTGGGTTGCCGCTTCAATGTCGTCGTCTTCTTTCACTTTGCTGGTTTTCAGCAGAATGGCCGATACCACGAAGGAAACAGCAAAGGCAGCAACAATCGCAGCGATATTAGCGAAGTAGGCTCCTTTTGGCGTCATGGCTAACACCGCCAGGATAGAACCGGGTGAGGCGGGAGAAACCAAACCGCCATTCAGCAGAGTCAGCGTGAACACGCCAGTCATACCGCCGAGGATGACCGCTAACAGCAGGCGAGGCGCCATCAACACATACGGGAAGTAAATTTCGTGGATACCACCGAAGAAGTGGATGATTGCCGCACCGCCCGCAGACTGTTTAGCACTGCCACGACCAAAGAACATGTAAGCCATAAGCACACCCATTCCTGGGCCTGGGTTCGCTTCAATCAGGAAGAAAATAGACTTACCGGCTTCACTGGCCTGCTGGATACCCAGCGGCGAGAAAATACCGTGGTTAATCGCGTTATTGAGGAACAGGATTTTCGCCGGTTCAACAAAGATGGAGGTCAGCGGTAGCAGGTTATTCTGCACCATCAGATTCACGCCAGCGGCGAGAATATGCGACAGACCTTCAACCAACGGACCAATAGCCATAAACGCCAGCAGCGCCAACAACATACCGATGATACCGGCAGAGAAGTTGTTAACCAGCATTTCAAAACCGCTTTTGATCTTACCGTCAATGGCGCGGTCGAATGATTTGATCGCCCAGCCGCCCAGTGGACCGGCAATCATTGAGCCGAGGAACATCGGCATATCCGCACCAACAATCACGCCCATGGTGGTAATTGCACCGACCACACCGCCGCGATCGCCGCCAACCAAGCGTCCACCGGTAAAACCGATCAACAGTGGCAGCAGATAGGTGATCATTGGGCCAACCAGCTTGGCCAACGTTTCGTTTGGAATCCAACCTGTTGGAATAAACAGCGCGGTGATGATGCCCCAGGCGATAAACGCCCCGATGTTTGGCATCACCATATTACTCAGAAAGCGACCAAAGCTTTGTACTTTGACCTTCACCGATGAGGACATAAACCCACCCCTTATTGAGACGCGCTGCAATAGGAGAGCGCGTTTGTTTTTGTTAAGTGACCACGGCGGGGAGCCGTTGGTATTACTGTATGCACGCGGACTCTATCACGCGAATATGACGCTGCGTAGCACAGGGGAAAAGTGTGATTCATATCACGCAATTACGGTGGCGTCAGGGGTGATTTAAGTGATGGCGATCACAAAAAAGTGCTGTAAGAAAAGTACGATGGCGATTATTTGAACGGAAACAGGGTCGTTATGTGAGTTGTGTCACCTTTTGGGTGAGACGGTTTGTTGCTGTTATGTGATTCAGATCACAAACAATCGTTGGTCGAAAATGCGTCAGTTCACACTTTGTGGGGGAGTCATTTTGAAGAGAGAGAATTTGGAAAGAAAGGACAGAAAAGAGAGCAGGGCAAACCTCAAGATTTGCCCTGCTTGATATCTTATTGCGGGCTGCCCTGCACAGCATTTTGTGCCTGGGTCAGTGCTTGTGCATTCGCTGACAAATTGCTCATTAATGTATTGTATTGCGTGGCCTGATCCTGCGTTGGGAACTGGACGCCGCCATCGTTGAAGCTCACGCGATTACCTTGTGTCTGCAAGAAGTCACCGGTTTGCACCGCACCCTGGCTCAACGCTTGCAGTTTCGGCAGTAACGGAATCAGCACATTAGCGGGCTGCGTTACCACTTTGTCATAAGCGCTGTCGTAAACTTTCTTCAAGTCGTCCGACTGTTTCAGCGAGGCTTTGCTGCTGTCAGCTTGCATCTTAGCGCTTTCAATCTGCTGCGTAACAATCACTAACGCGCTGTTAGCCTGACGCAAAGAATCACGGCGAGTGAGATAATCTTGCGGCACGCGAATCGCAGATAACTCATCAACCACGGGGCGCATGCCTTGTTCAACCGCTTTGTTCGCCTGCTGAGAGAAACCATAAATGATGGCGTAATCACTCGCGAACTTACCGAAGGTCTGCTTTTGGTTTTCGCTCAGGCTCGGTAAGTGCTCACCGCTGCGCATCACGGTATTTTGGAGAAAATCGCTGAAGGCTTTGCGTTGATCGCCTTCTTTATCACCACATGCGGTGAGTTGCAGCACGATAAGCGCGCCAGCAAGCATTATGCCGCTGCGCGTCCAAAGGCGGGAAAGTCCTGAAGCCATTCGTTCAACTCCTGTCAGTAAACGGGCTGATGTCTATGTAACAATGGCCTAAAGAATAGAACAAACAAGGGAGCGCACACAACGTGAAACCCGCGCGGTTGATCAGGAGAGAGCCACACTTCATCCCTTCCTTGTGTAATGCGCAAAGGAAGGGATGCTTAAGGTGCTTAATAAGCAGCGTTAAAGATGCAATGCTGGGCGCTTTTCAGAGCAGCACACCAGACGATTAATAAACCAGCGCTTGACCATCTTTACGGCTTTCGGTTGCGGCAATATAGAAACCTTGCGGATCGCGCACAATCACTTGCGCACCGCCAAAGTTATAGCTGCTCAGCGGATCTTCCAGCACCACGTTGTGTCCCATGCGGCGTAGCGTACTTAACGTATTGCGATCGATGGTCGATTCAAACACCACTTCACGCCCTTGCACCACACGCCAGCGCGGCGCATCAATCGCGGCCTGCGGGTTTTGTTTATGTTTCATAATGCGTAACGCCAGTTGCAGATGTCCTTGTGCCTGCATCGGTCCACCCATCAGACCGAATGACATCAGCGGTTGGCCCTCTGCATCCAGCGCAAAGGCGGGAATGATGGTGTGGAACGGACGTTTATTTCCTGCCACCACATTAGGATGATCGGCATCCAGCGAGAAGCCTGCGCCACGGTTTTGTAGGCTAATGCCGGTTCCCGGCACGACGACACCTGAACCGAATCCCATGTAGTTTGACTGAATAAACGACACCATCATGCCGCTGGCGTCGGCGGTTGAGAGATATACCGTGCCGCTCTGCTGCGGTGAGCCAAAGGTGAAGTCACCCGCTTGCCTTGGATTAATCAACGCCGCACGCTGTTTAAGATAACCTTCGCTTAACAGCAAATCGGCTGGGAATTCGAGGTGATCTTCATCAGTGACGTAACGCTCTAAATCCACCAATGCCAGCTTCATCGCTTCAATGGAAAGATGCAGCCACTGCGGCGAATCGGGGGCATATTGTCCAATATCCCACTCTTCCAAAATGCCGAGCGCGATCAGTGTCGCAATGCCCTGGCCGTTTGGCGGCAGTTCCTGTACAGAACCGCCAGCAAAGGGATGCGACAGCAGCTTCACCCAATCAGCACGATGATTTTTTAAATCTTCCAGCGTCAGCGCGGCGTTGTGCTCGCGGGCAAAAGCAGCAATCTTTTCCGCCAGTTCACCGCGATAAAAACTTTCACCGTTGCTTTCGGCGATCTTTTGCAGTGTCTCAGCTTGTGCTGGATTACGGAACAGCTCACCGATGCGCGGCGGGCGGCCTTCCGGGGCAAAACACGCGGTGAAGCCTGGCTGGTCTTTCAGTTTTTTGTAGCCGCGCTGCCACAGCTGACCAATCAGCGGCGAGACCGGAAAACCGTCGCGCGCGTATTCAATTGCCGGTTGTGCCAGTGTGGTCAGCGGCAAGGTGCCAAAACGTTCAGCCAGCGTAACCCAAGCCGAAACAGCGCCGGGCACGGTGACGGCATCCCAGCCGGTTTCGGGCATTTGGCTGTGACCCGCAAATCGTTCTGGGCTCCACGCCGCTGGAGCGCGTCCTGATGCGTTTAATCCGTGCAGCTCTTTGCCGTCCCAGATAATCGCGAAGGCGTCGCTGCCAATGCCGTTGCCGGTTGGCTCCAGCACCGTCAACGCAATGGCGGTGGCGATCGCGGCATCGACTGCGTTGCCGCCTTGCTGCAACATGCGAATACCCGCTTGCGCCGCCAGCGGCTGCGAAGTGGCAACCGCATTGCGGCCCATCATCGGGGCGCGATGAGAGGGATAGCTGACATCAAAATCTAATGCTTCTTTCATAATGATTCCTTTTATTCAGTCGTTACGCGGATCAAGCGCATCGCGCAATCCGTCGCCGAGCAGGTTAAAGCCCTGCACGATCAGAAAGATGGCAAGCCCAGGGAAAATCGACATCCACGGCGCTTGCTCCAGATAGCCTTTGGCGGTGTTGAGCATCGCACCCCACGAAGGCGAGGGCGGTTGTTGTCCCAGCCCGAGAAAGGAGAGGCTGGCTTCAGTAATAATGGCGGAGGCGATGGCTAAGGTAGCCTGCACCAAAATTGGTGACATCACGTTAGGCAGCACGTAGCGCAGGATAATCCAGCGATCCGGCAAACCAATCGCTCGCGCGCCGTCGATATACTCTTCATGACGAATGGCGATCACCTGTCCCCGCGTCAGCCGGGCAAAGATCGGCATCGCCGACAAGCCAATGGCGATCATCGCATTAGTCAAACTCGGCCCAAGAAACGCGCCCAGCGCAATGGCCAGAATCAAGAACGGACAGGCCAGCAGCGCTTCGATAAAGCGTGAAATAATGCCGTCACACCAGCCTTGCCAGTAACCCGCGATCAGCCCAAGCGGCACGCCAATCAAAATAGCGATCAGCACCGAAATACAGCCCGCCAGCAATGAGGTACGTGCGCCCCAAATCATACGCGACAGAATATCGCGGCCCAGTTCATCGGTGCCAAGCCAAAACAGTTCCGACGGCGGTTTGCGCACCGCCAGAAAGTTCGCCTTGATCGGATCGGCGGGTGCCAGCCACGGCGCGAAAATGGCTATCGCGACAAACAGCGTGACGATCACCGCGCCAATCAGCGCGCTTTTGTTACGCAGAAACTTCTTCAGCACCCGGCTGTTAGCACGTAGCAGCGGTTTTGCGGCGCCTGCCGTCAGCACTTCGCTCATGATTAGCCTCGCATTTTCGGGTTGATTAACACATACAACACATCGGCGAGCAGGTTGAGCAGCAGGAAGCCAATCGCCACCACCAGCACTACGCCTTGTACTACCGCGTAGTCGCGGTTAAACACCGCATCGACAATCATTTTGCCAAAGCCAGGCAGGGTAAAAACTTGCTCAGTCAACACCGCGCCGCCGAGCAACTCGCCGAACAGCAGCGTGGTCAGCGTAATCACCGGCACCAGCGCATTACGAAAGGCGTGTTTCAGCACCACCTTCTTGCCCAATAATCCTTTGGCGCGCGCGGTGCGGATGTAATCCGCTTTCAGCACGGCAATCATCGAGGCGCGCGTATGACGCATCAACGTAGCGGCTAAACCGGTACCCAACACCAGCGCAGGCAACAGCAGCGTTTTCAGGTTTTGCGGAATGCTCTCGCTCAGCGGGACATAACCGGATGCGGGTAACCATTGCAGGTGCACCGAAAACAGCAAAATCAGCAAGATACCTAGCCAAAAATGCGGCACTGAAATCCCCGACAGCGCGACAAAATTGCTGGTGTGATCCACCCACGTATCTTTGCGCACCGCCGCGATAATGCCCATGCTGATGCCAATCACCAGCGCGATAATCATCGCCATCAAGGAAAGCTCCAGCGTGACCGGCAGCTTGCTGGCAATCAACGACGTTACCGGCTCTTTGGTGCGCAGTGATTCACCCAGATCGCCGCGTAACGCATTGCCCATCCAGTAAAAATACTGGCTGGGCAGCGGATCGTTGAGATGATAAGCCTCACGCAGTTGGGCGATAACTTCCGGGTCGCGCTCTTCGCCCGCCATCGCCAGCACCGGATCGCCCGGCAGCAGTTTCTGCAGGGCGAACACCATGATGCTCACTAACAGCAGCGTTGGGATGGCGAGCAGCAGGCGTTTAACGATCAGTTCCAGCATCTTTATTCCTCAAAGCATTTACTGCGCCATGCTGACGCCAGCCAGACGCACTAAACCGTCCGGCCAGGCTTTAAAGCCCTGCACCTTTTTCGACAGGCCAAATATACGTGGCTCGAAGTAGAGGTAAGCAATTGGCATGTCGGTTTGCAGCTGTTTCACCACGTTGTCGTACAGCGTCTGACGTTGTGCCGGATCGTTGGTAAGACGTGCCGCATTCAGCCATTCATCAACCTGCGGATTGCTGTAGCGTCCGTCGTTGAGCGTGCCTTTGCTGTTAATAAACGAATAAATGCTGCCATCGGGATCGGGACGACCCGACCAGCCAGACAAGCTGAGCTGGTAATCGCCGCGCTGCTGGCGATCCAATAAGCTGGCAAATTCGCTCATTTGCAGATTCACGTTGAAGCCCGCTTCGCTCGCCATCGCCTGAATGACCTGCCCAACCTGCTGTGAAGTCGGGTTATTCGTCACCAGCAATGTCACGTTAAGCGGTGTAGTGACGCCTGCTGCTTTCAGCAGTGAAGCGGCTTTTTCCACATCGCGGGCTGGGACCGGCAACTTGACGTGATACGGGCTGACCGGTGACAGCGCCTGATTAGCTGGGGTGTAAAGTCCTTCAAACGCGACCTGATTCAACGCATCGCGATCGATAGCCAGCGAGAAAGCTTCACGTACGCGTGCATCTTTGAAGGGGCTTTTCGGATCGACTTTGCCGTTATTGATGTTGAAAGTAATGCCCTGATAACCCAAACCGGTGACTTTGGCTAAGGCGAGTTTGCTGTCGCTCTGCACGGTTTTCACGTCGCTGGCTGCGATACCCTCGGTCAGATCGAGATCGCCAGCACGCAGGTTAGCCAGACGGACAGAAGCATCAGGAATCGGCAGGAAAATCACTTTATCGAAGTGATAAGCCGCTTTGTTCCAGTAATTGTCATATCGTTTCAGCACAATACGATCCTGCTGTACGCGACTTTCGAACTGATACGGGCCGGAACAGACCGGATGGGTAATGAAGTCCGGTTTTTTCGCCGCTTCTGGCGCTAACATTGCGCCAGCGCGATCGGTTAACTGGCTGAGCAAGGCGGCATCAGGGTTTTTCAGATGGAACTTAACCTGGAGCGGGCCGGTGACTTCCACGCTTTGAATCGAAGAGATCTCACTTTTACGCAGCGAACCCGGCAATGTCAGGGCGCGTTCGATATTGAATTTCACGGCGTTGGCATCAAATTTTTCACCATCATGGAACGTAACGCCGCTGCGTAGGTTCATGGTGAGGATTTTCGCGTCGTCGCTCCATGACCAGTCGGTCGCCAGGCCTGGGATCACTTTCAGATGTTCATCCACATCCACTAAGCGATCACACATCGCAGCAAACACAAAGCGGCCATAGTAGGTTCGCGCCAGATGCGGATCGAGCATGTCTGGATCGGCACCTAAACCAATGCGAATCACGCTTTCAGCCTGGCTGTGCGCGCTGGCGCCGAGCAGCATCAGGCCGCCGAGTGCCGTTAATAACGTCTTGCGGGCTTTCTTCACGACATATCTCCAGAGATTAGGACGGTTGATTCACCGCGTGCTCGAACAAGGCACGGCGGCGTAAAAAAGCGGCAGACGGCGGCGCGATAAGAACGGCGCTGCGATCGCGATTAATTTCCTGCCAGCGGTGGCAGGCGACCTGACGTCCGCCGGGTAAAACCTGATTGATCGGTTCTAACTGGCGGCACTCATCGGTGACATAGGGGCAACGAGTATGAAAGCGGCAGCCGCTCGGCGGGGATGCCGGATTAGGCAAATCGCCCTGCAGCAGCGGCTGCGTGCGTGGCACACCAGGCTGCATTTGCGGTGCCGACGCAATCAGCGCTTGGGTATAAGGATGCAAGGGCGCATCAAAAATTTCGTCAACGCTGGCAAGCTCAACGATTTGCCCGAGGTACATCACCGCAACGCGATCGCTCATGTGGCGAATCACCGCCAGACCGTGCGCGACGATGATCATCGTCAGACCAAACTGCTGTTTAAGGCCCTCCAACAGATTCACCACCTGCGCCTGCACTGAAACGTCCAGTGCCGAAACCGGTTCGTCGCCAAGTAACAATGTCGGTTCAGACGCCAGCGCGCGCGCGATGCCGATGCGCTGGCGCTGACCACCAGAAAATTCATGCGGATAACGTTGCGCCCAGGCGGGCGGCAAACCCACGGTGCGCAACAGCTGATGCACTCGCGCCTGGCGATCGTCACGTGTGAGTTTGGTGTGCAACCACAACGGTTCACCCACAATGCTTTCAACCGTCATACGCGGATTCAATGAAGCAAACGGATCCTGAAAGATGATTTGTAACTCGCGGCGCAGCCGATTGAGATGCGCGCCATTCGCATGGGTAATCTCTTCACCCTGATAAAAAACCTGACCCTGACTGGCGGCCAGCAGGCGCAGTAGCAGGCGGCCCAAAGTGGATTTGCCCGAGCCAGATTCGCCCACGATCGCCAGAGTTTCACCCGCTTTTACCTGCAACGAGATGCGATCCACCGCTGTTACCTGTTTATTACGTTTGAACAGTTGAGTGGGGCCAGCAAAGGTTTTGCTCAGGTCGCGGCATTCCAAAATCGGTTTCATGCAATCTCTCCCAGCGTGACGTGCTGTTCCAGCGGCGCGCGAAAGCAGGCCACCTGATGGGCGGATGCCAAAGCGTGCAGCGCAGGACGCGTTTGATGGCAACGCGTTTCAGCGAATGGGCAGCGCGTCGCGAAGCGGCAGCCGGCAGGCATTTGCTCGGGTAAAGGCACGTTGCCCGGAATGGTGGACAGCGGGCCGCTGCGGGCAGCAAGACTGGGAATCGAGCCCATCAAGCCAATGGTGTACGGATGTTGCGGATCGTTGAAAATCGCCTCGACTGAACCGGTTTCAACCACTTGTCCGGCGTACATCACCGCCACCTGCTGCGCAACTTCCGCCACCACGCCAAGGTCATGGGTGATCATCAGAACCGCAGTGCCGGTTTCTTTTTGCAGGCTGTTCAACAGCTGAAGGATTTGTGCCTGAATAGTGACGTCGAGCGCGGTAGTCGGTTCGTCAGCCACCAGCAGCTTGGGATTGTTGATCAGTGCCATGGCGATCATCACGCGTTGACGCATACCACCCGAAAGCTGATGTGGATAGGCTTTGAGTCGCATTTCCGGTGCGGGAATTTGTACTTTTTTCAGGATTTCCAACGCGACGTCCATCGCTTCACGACGACTGACGCGGCGGTGTCTTAATACCGCCTCGCTGAGTTGATCGCCAAGCGTAAACGCCGGATTGAGTGAGGTCATTGGCTCCTGAAAAATCATTGCCAACTGATTGCCGCGTAAACTGGCGTAATCGGTGTTGTTGAGGTGACGTAATTCACAATCGTCGAAGCGCATTTCACCTTCAAGAATCTGCGCACTGGCAGGCAATAAACCCATTAGCGCCAGCGAGGTAATGCTTTTACCGCAACCTGATTCACCCACCAATGCCAGCGTTTCACCGGCGTTTAGCGTAAGCGAAATGCCATCCAGCACCGTGACCGGCGAGCCGCGAAACTGCACGCGTAAATTACGTACCGCCAACACCGGGCGGCAAGAACCGTCACTCATAACGTCTCCTGATCGGGCTGATGAAGGGCTTCCATTAACGCTTGTTGCAGCGCTAATAGGTGCTCGCGCATGGCGGCGGCGGCTTCTACAGGCTGACGCTGCGCGATATGCGTGACCAGCCGCAAATGATGCACATCGTAGGTATCCAGCCGCGCAGGGGTGCGCGCTTGTACTCGCAGATGCTGCCAGCCGGGATCGCGGCGAATGGCGTCAATGGCATCGAATAAACCCAGCATTAAGCGATTACCCGCAGCTTCAGCAATCGCACGATGAAAGGCGCTGTCCCATAACTCATGTTGATCGCCATCACCGGGTGCGACCTGATGCATGCGCTCCAGTAAGCGATGCAGCAGCGAGATCTGCTCTTTGCTGGCGCGCAGCGCAGCTAATCTCGCCAGGCCGGGTTCAAGCTGCAAGCGCGCCTCCATCACTTCCAGCAAATTTGATTGCTGCGGCAAAGCGTGCAGCACCAAGGGCTGAACCGGTGCGGATGGGCCAACAAACGTACCTTTGCCTTGCTTACGCCAGATGCGGCCTTCTTCTTCCAGCACATCAAGCGCTCGGCGGATTTCACGTCGGCCTACGCAAAAACGCTCCGCCAGCTCTCGCTCGGTGGGTAAAGCGAGTTCAGGTGTGCTGTCGTGCTGCTGAAGCAGCTGCCGCAGTTTTTCCAGTGCTGAACTGGAGTTGGCTGAGGTTTCGGGCGTATCACTCATTATTGGTTCGCCTGTCATCTATCAGAAAAAGATGGGATAAAGCCGGTTTTCATAAGTTTTTGTTTATGAATTAAACAGTTGGGCTCTATGTAGCGTAGGCAAGAACTGAACCAATTTTTAATTGGTTCAGGTTGATTAAGGGTAAAAGTGAGGTATTCCATTGATTAATAACAATGAAATAATTGCAGTGATCCCTGTCGGTTTACTTACCCTGGCGAATAACGACCAGGTGAGGAAAAGCGCATTGCGCCAGAACAGTGCGTGATTGCTGTAAAAGTGTGCAATACTGCGCGGGTTTACGTCAGTGCGCGCGACAAAACTTCGCTTAATCCGTGAAGCATTGAAACGAATAACCGCCCGCGCTGGGAGCAACATGCGAAAGCCTGTTGATGCGAGCGCAGGCGTCGTGGAGATGGCGTGGAAATTGCAGTGACTTCTGTGAACAGGATGAATGCGAGCCTGCAATCCTATTGCAATATTGACTCGCCACAATGCGTAAGACGATCTTTGAATGCGACGGTGTTATGAACGCCGTTTAGCGTCCTTTGAGGTGGATGATGACATTTGCCTGAAAAAAAGCTGCATTCATAAGCATTATTTTTCAATTTAAGCCAACAGAAACCCTCTTTAAATCGTATTAAATTCAATCGGTTAGTGAATTCTGGCCGAAAGTGGCAAAGCATAGATAAAAAAAAATTATAAATTGCGCAGCAAATCGTCAGGACTCTATCCATACTTAGCTTCCCGACTTTTGTTGCATTGTTCTGACACCTTTTAAAAGCAGTGCACAACAGGCTGTGTCCCGTAATGGTTTTACTCATAACAAAAACAAACCCTTGCGGGATGCAGCCTGAACAGGCCGGTTTCAGAACCTGACTTCAGGTTCGTACCTCTCTACTTTCACGTGATTCATAGTGAGTTTTTAAGGAGTTCTCTATGGAATTAAAAGACCCAATGTTTGAATTGCTCAGCAGCCTTGAGCAGATTGTATTGACACGTGATAAACGTCCTGCTGATTTGGAAATTCAACTCCAGCCTACGATGCCCGAACCACAACGCTTACGCGAAATGACCGGTATGCAGCTTGATGAATTTGCCAAAGTAATGGGCGTTAGCGTTTCTTCTGTGAAAAGTTGGGAGGCACGTCGTACGCGTCCTTCAGCCACGGCGCAGAAACTAATGAAGTTGCTTCATGCCAACCCGTACCTTGGAAGGCAGTTGCTTGAGTAAGCCCTGATAAGACGAGAAGAACAAAAGAACCCGCCGCTGGCGGGTTTTTTCAGCTTAAGCCGCCATATTTAGCGGCTTGTTTAACGAACCAACTCTCCGGCACGCTATAGGGCGGCTCACCTAACTGCGCAATGCCTGCTTCGATAATGGTTGAGGCCTGCTGCCACAATTGAGCGTCACCTTGCTTCAGCAATTCGATTTGCACCTTTTTCTCTACCAAATAGATACGAGCAAAGTGCGGATCAAACCGCACAATTGAGCGCGTATTGTCGATGATATCTGCAAGTTTAATGGTTTGCGCTTCCGGCGCTGCGTTAGCCGTGTGCTGAAAATGTGCCAGCTTGCGAGCCGCTCGGTTTTTAGCGGTCGGCTGGGCACTGTCTGTTAACATTTCTACCAGCTCAGCGACTCGCGGGCCAAAGTGAGTCTCGATATCGTTTAGTGTGGTCGCGGTATCTTCTACCGTGTCGTGTAACCAGGCTGCGGCCAGCAAATTTTCATCACTCGTAATGCTGCGAACCAATTCAACGACTGCCGCCGGATGCACAATATAGGGTTCATCAGTGTATTTGCGTCGCTGACCCGTTTCGGCATGGGCTTGTGTTGCATAGCGTCGCGCCTGATCTTCAAGAGAATGCATCATGCTTTTACTCCTTAGCATAATATGTTGCTTGCAATTGTGTAGCGCGCTATCTATATTCTAGCCATGAACAGTAATCAAGATGACAAAAAAGTGAAAGCAGCGCCACTGTTGCTGGATCAGCAGCTCTGCTTCGCGCTCTATTCTGCCAATCTGGCGATGAATAAGGTGTATCGCCAGCTGCTTACGCAACTCGACGTGACCTATCCACAATATCTGGTGATGCTGGTGCTGTGGCAAAAAGATGATGTCACCGTCTCGGAGATTGGTGAGCAGCTCTTTTTGGATTCCGCCACGCTGACACCGCTGCTTAAAAGGCTGGAAAGCGCCGGACTCATTAATCGTCAGCGTTCGCGTCAGGATGAGCGGCAAGTAGTGGTGACGTTGACCGAAACAGGTCGAGCCTTGCGTAGCAAGGCAGAAAGCATTCCCGACGCCATTCAATGTGCGGCGGCCTGTGATGAATCCGCTTTGAATGCGCTGAAAACGCAGCTGGACGATCTTCGCAATAATCTGAATCGTTCGCGATAAGAATTCGTAATGTGGGTGCCACGCACCCGCTAAATTTCACCCGTTCGACTACGCTTATTTAAGTAGTGGGCGATTAAATAGCATATAGCGAGGAATTTATGTCATTAGAACAAGTGGTTTACCGTGCAAAAGCCAAAGCAACCGGCGGTCGTGATGGTCGTGCAACCTCTTCTGACGGTGTGCTGGACGTTAAATTAGGCGTGCCGAAAGAGATGGGCGGCGCAGGCGGCGAAGTGACCAACCCAGAGCAGCTGTTCGCAGCGGGTTATTCAGCCTGTTTCCTCGGCGCAATGAAGTTTGTAGCGGGTCGCGACAAGATTTCTATGCCTAAAGATGCATGGATTGAAGGCGAAGTCGGCATTGGCCCAATCCCGAACGGTTTCGGCATTGAAGCCACCCTGAATATCCATCTACCTGAGATGGATGAAGCGGAAGCGAAAAAATTGGTTGATGCAGCACACATCGTCTGCCCTTATTCCAATGCAACCCGCAACAACATTGACGTGACGCTGAACATCGTTCGCTAAACGTTTTTACGGGCCTGCAAAGCGGGCTCGTAATGTTTCAATACACTCTTTTCCCTCGATTTTCCCACACTATTTATCCAGACCTCTTACGCTTAGTTAGTCTGCTAACTTCTTCTGGAGAATCCCCTATGACTTCACGCCTGCGCGCCTTACTGCCTGGCTTATTACTCAGCGTCGCCTTTACTGCGGCAGCCGCTGACAATGTGATTACCCCTATGCGCGGCACCATTGATGCCATCAGCGGCAACCAGCTGGATGTCACCACGCGTCAGGGCGATAAAATTAAAGTCGAGATCAACGACAAAACTAAAGTTAACAGCGTCAGCAAAGCGCAGATGAGCGACATCAAACCAGACAGCTTTATCGGTACCGCCGCGGTACCGCAAGCGAATGGCGAACTGAAAGCGCTTGAAGTCCACGTATTTGCGCCAAGCCTGCGCGGCAGTGGTGAAGGCTTTAATCCTTTCGAATCAGCCGATGGCAAAATCAATACCATGACTAACGGTACGGTCGGCAAACTGGTTAACAGCAATGGCCGCACCATGACGGTTAAATATGGCGACAAGCAAAAAACGGTGCAGGTTCCTGATGATGTACCGGTGGTGCTGATTGAGCCAGGCAATAAAAGTTTGCTGAAACCGGGCGGCAAAGTAGTGCTGTTTGGCAGCAAAGCCAGCGATGGTCACATCGTGGCTCGCGGTATTTCTGCTGGTAAAGATGGTCTGACACCACCGATGTAAATCATGAATAAAGCATCGGGTTCACGTCATCCCTGGCCGATTCGGCTTTGTCACTGGACAAATGTGCTGGTGATGATCGGCATGCTGATGAGCGGCTGGGGCATTTACAACGCCTCGCCGCTGTTCAATTTCACGTTTCCCGCATGGATGACGCTCGGCGGCTGGCTCGGCGGCCACATTGCCTGGCATTTGGCGGTGATGTGGCTGCTGTTTGCTAACGGGGTAAGTTATCTGGTGTGGGGCATCATCAGCGGGCAATTTCGTGGCCGCTTTTTACCGCTAAGTGGGCGCGCGCTCTGGCAAGATCTTTTCTCGGCATTGCGGCTGCGGCTGCATCATCGCGGCAGCGACTACAATGCGGTACAGAAATTGATGTACCTGTTTGTGTTGGTGGACGGCGTGCTGCTGGTGCTATCGGGTTTATCTATCTGGAAACCGGTGCAGTTTAGCGGGTTGGTGGCGCTGTTCGGTGGTTTTGATATGGCGCGTTATGTGCACTTTTATGCCATGAGCGGCTTGGTGCTGTTTACAGTGGTTCACGTGGTGATGGTGATCCTGGTGCCGCAAACGTTGTGGCCAATGATTACCGGTGGCAAGCGGAGTGCAGATCGTGAGTAAACAACCCAAAAGTAAAATCATCCTGGAACCTGATCAGCACAAACAGCTGATCAATCTACAACGCCGCATGCTGCTGCGCAGCGGATTAACGCTGGGTGCCGTCTCGCTGCTCAGCGGTTGTAACTTACAGGATGGCGATAGCGTCGATAAAGTTTTATGGGCGATGTCACGCTGGAACGATCGGGTACAAAGCTGGTTATTTAATGGTGAGAAGCTGGCACAAACCTATTCTGCCGATCAAATCACCCGTCCGTTCCGGTTTAATGCCTTTTATCCCGAATACAATGTGCCGGAGATAGATCTTGCGGATTACCGGCTGGAAGTGTCGGGCAAAGTCTCGAACAAAGCGTCCTGGACGCTGGAGCAATTGCAGCGCTTGCCGCAGACCGAACAAATTACTCGTTTGATTTGCATTGAAGGCTGGAGCGCGATTGGCCAATGGCGCGGCGTTCCACTTAAGACCTTTCTGCAACACATCGGGGCCGATTTAACCGCACGCTATGTCGGTTTCAAATGCGATGATCGTTACTATTCCAGCCTGGATATGCCCACGGCGCTGCATCCACAAACTATTCTCGCGCTGGATTTTGACAACAAACCGCTGCCGCCAGATTTCGGTTATCCGCTGCGGCTGCGCGTGCCCACCAAGCTTGGCTTCAAGAACGCCAAGCATATCGGCGCGATCTTTGTTACCGATCAGAATCCAGGCGGCTATTGGGAAGATCAGGGCTATAACGGTTTTAGCGGGATTTAGTGAACAAAAAGTGTGCAATTGTTCACACTTTTGATTATTTTCTGGCCTAACCATTTCTTGCATGTTCTACTGTGCCACCTCGCAGTAACGCGTTCAGAATCCTCCTGCATCTTGCCCGATGCGCTTACTAATCGAACTCTACTGCAATCTGATAGTCACACTAACGTTCGATAAAGCGCATCACTCCAGGGAAACACCATTTTTCATGAATTATATTAAGAGTTTAACCCAGCAAAAGTTGTCGCTATTGCTGGCGTTGTACATCGGTATCCTACTGAATTTACCAATTTTTTATCGCCGTTTTGACGGTTTCTTGACGCATTCCACACTGATAAATTGGGTGACTGCAGCCACAGAAGTCATTGCGATTGTCATACTGACTTTTTTCCTCATGCGTTTGTTGTCGCTAGGCGGCAAGAAAATCTATCGTGTGCTCGCCACCTGTATCGTGCTGATCTCTGTTGCTTCAGCCTATTACATGGCTTTTTTCAATGTGGTGATTGGCTACGGCATCGTGGCATCGGTGATGACCACCGATATGGATTTGTCGAAAGAGGTCATTGGGTTTCACTTCGTGGCGTGGATGGTGCTGGTTAGTGCATTGCCGCTGCTGATGATTTGGCGAAATAACCTTCGCCTGACGCTCAATGAACAGCTGCGTACGCCGGGTCATCGCCTTAAACCGACGTTAGTCATGTTAGTTTGCGTCGCGCTGGTTTGGTTGCCGATTCGCTATTTCGACAAGCTGCAAAAAGCCAATGAAGAGATAACCAACATCGATCTGCCAAGCTACGGCGGCGTGGTTGCACACTCTTATCTGCCTTCTAACTGGCTGGCCGCGGTTGGACTGTTTGCCTGGACGCGACTGGATGAAACCCTGGAGAGCCAGGAACTGCTCGATCCCGCGAAGAAATTTACCTATGTTGCGCCGCAAGGTTTGGATGACACCTATGTAGTGTTTGTCATCGGTGAAACCACCCGTTGGGATCACATGGGCATGCTCGGTTATGAACGTGATACCACGCCAAAACTCTCTAAAGAGAAAAACCTGGTCGCGTTCCGTGGCGAATCCTGTGATACCGCGACGAAGCTTTCTCTGCGCTGCATGTTTGTGCGCGAAGGCGGCACAATGGACACACCGGGACGCACGCTGAAAGAGCAGAACGTCTTTGCAGTGATGAAAGAGCTGGGCTTCACTTCTGAGCTGTTCGCAATGCAGAGTGAAGTATGGTTTTACGATAACGTCAACGCGAACAACTTCGCTTTCCGCGAGCAGATTGGTTCCGAGAAGCGTAATCAGGGTAAATCGGTCGACGACATGCTGTTGGTGCCTGAGTTAAAAACGTCGCTGGAGCGTTTTCCGAAAGGCAAACACTTAGTGGTTTTGCACACCAAGGGTTCGCATTATCTCTATTCGCAGCGTTATCCACGTAGCTTTGCGCGGTATCAGCCGGAATGTATGGGCGTTGACGAGACGTGCAGCAAAGCACAATTGATCAACGCTTATGACAACTCTGTGTTGTATGTCGACACCATGCTCGACAGCGTTTTGGATCAGCTGCGTGATAAGAAAGCAATTGTTTTCTATGCAGCCGATCATGGCGAATCGATCAGTGAAAACATGCACCTGCACGGTACGCCACGTGAAATGGCACCACCAGAACAGTTCCGCGTGCCGATGATTGTTTGGGCATCAGATAAATATCTGGAAGACCCCACTAATCGTAGTAACTTTGAGCGCCTGCAGGCGCAGCAGCGCGTAGGTAAAACGCACCGCCACGTTGAGCTGTTTGATACCATTCTGGGATGTTTGGGTTATACCTCGCCAGATGGTGGCATTAAAGCGGCCAATAACTGGTGTCAGGCACCGGCTTCGAGCCAGACGAGTTCGCTATGATTGCTGCCTGGAACTTATTGACGCGTGGGTGTTTTTTTCATGCTGCATGCTTTCCAGGCGATTGACGGTCAAAGTGTAAAAAGCGGTTGACGCTCCCGGTGGGTCGCAGTAACATGCGCCCCCATCGGCGAGTAGCGCAGCTTGGTAGCGCATCTGGTTTGGGACCAGAGGGTCGGAGGTTCGAATCCTCTCTCGCCGACCACATTTAGAAAACCTGCTTTTAAAGCAGGTTTTTTTTCGTCTGTAGCAAACAGAGGATGAGAACCTCCGAAGGAGGTTTGAGCCGAGCGCAGCGAGACCACGTTGCTTCAGCAACGGCCCGCAGGGCGCTTCTCAGCGAGAAGCGTAATCCTCTCTCGCCGACCACATTTAGAAAACCTGCTTTAAAGCAGGTTTTTTTTCGCCTGTAGTAAACAGAGGATGAGAACCTCCGAAGGAGGTTTGAGCCTTGGCAAAAGAGTTATCCCCCTAAAAGCCGTTTAATCAAATCACTTAAACCAAACCTTCCGATAACTTCCTAATAATCCTCATTCGCCGTTGTTAATTATCCTGGCTGTAATATCGCCCGCTTATCCTTTCAAGCCCTTGCTGCATCGGGCCTGCGTAGTTAATTTGCGACACATTCTTCTTATGACCGAAAGCTGCATATTGCTGATTTCTTATACCATTGAGACAGCATATTTCGCTGGTTGAACGTCATAACGCACGGTGAATCGTTCAGTTATTCAACATTTGCCGGTAAAAGTTTTTTGTTTTTTAGCGGTGAGAATCACTAGCGTCAAAGTTAAGAGCCAGCACAAAGCACGGTTTTTAAGCTAATGACACTGTGTAATGTGTGGCATTTCAGCGGAAACTGTTTTTTTTAGCGTTGCTTGCTATCCCTCACACTCTGTGTAAATAACTAACCGTTGTATTGACGTTCTTTGCAACTGTTGACAAATTGATGCGTCAATAAAGAAGCAGAAGCGGCGTTGTCTGGCAGATTCCACGGTGTCAGAGAAATCAAAAATAACGTTTCGCTCTTTTCCACCGAAAAGGTGGGTCGCCTGAACCGCATAAAAAAATCAGAGGTCAGGTAATGCACACAACATCACATCACAATGGAGCAAAAGCATGATCAACTCCCTGGCTAAATCCAGGATGCTGAAGGTCGGTCTGAGCCTGATTGCCATGACTGTAGCCGCCGGTGTTCAGGCAAAAACCCTCGTTTATTGTTCTGAAGGTTCCCCGGAAGGTTTTAACCCGCAGCTGTTCACCTCTGGCACCACCTATGACGCCAGCTCACGCCAGATTTATAACCGTCTGGTTGAGTTCACTATCGGCACAACCGAGTTGCACGCTGCTTTGGCAGAAAAGTGGGACGTCAGTGAAGATGGCAAAACCTACACTTTCCACCTGCGTAAAGGTGTGAAGTGGCAAACCACCAAAGACTTCAAACCGACGCGCGATTTAAACGCCGACGATGTGGTGTTCACTTTTGAACGTCAGCTGGATACAAACAACAAATATCATAGTGTTTCCGGCGGCAGCTATGAGTATTTCCAGGGCATGGATATGCCTAATCTGATCAGCAAAATCGAAAAAGTGGACGAGAATACCGTGCGCTTTGTGCTGACACGTCCTGAAGCGCCGTTCCTTGCCGACCTTGGTATGGACTTCGCCTCAATTCTGTCAAAAGAGTACGCCGATAACATGCTGAAAGCCGGTACGCCGGAAAAAGTGGATCTTAACCCAGTGGGTACCGGTCCGTTCCAGCTGCTGCAATACCAGAAAGACTCACGCATCCTTTATAAAGCTAACCCGGATTATTGGGGAACCAAGCCAAAAATCGATCGTTTAGTCTTCTCGATTACGCCAGATGCATCGGTTCGTTACGCAAAACTGCAGAAGGGCGAATGCCAGGTAATGCCGTATCCAAATCCGGCAGACATTGCGCGCATGAAGCAGGATAAGAACATCAACCTGTATGAGCAGGCTGGCCTGAACGTCGGCTATCTCTCCTATAACGTTGAGAAAAAACCGCTGGATAACCTGAAAGTGCGTCAGGCACTGACCATGGCGGTCAACAAAAAAGCGATCATCCAGGCGGTTTATCAAGGTGCGGGCCAGCCGGCTAAAAACCTGATCCCACCAACGATGTGGGGCTATAACGATGCCGTTGAGGATTATCCTTACGATGTTGAAAAAGCCAAAGCACTGCTGAAAGAAGCGGGTATGTCGGATGGTTTCTCCATCGACCTGTGGGCAATGCCGGTTCAGCGTCCTTACAACCCGAACGCGCGCCGTATGGCGGAGATGATTCAGTCCGACTGGGCGAAGATTGGCGTAAAAGCCAAAATCGTTACCTATGAGTGGGGCGAGTATCTGAAGCGTGCCAAAGCGGGTGAACATCAGACTGTGATGATGGGTTGGACGGGCGACAATGGGGATCCGGATAACTTCCTCGCTACGCTGTTCAGCTGTTCAGCGGCGAAAGATGGCTCTAACTACTCGCGCTGGTGTGATAAATCCTTTGAGGATCAAATCCAACCGGCACGTGCGACCGCCGACCAGGCGAAGCGCATCGAGTATTACAAGCAGGCTCAAGTTGTGATGCATGACCAGGCACCGGCGCTGATGATCGCGCACTCAACGGTATTTGAACCGGTCAGCAAAAAAGTCACCGGCTATAAAGTCGATCCGCTTGGCGGACACTACTTTGCTCAGGTAGACATTCAAGAGTAATCATTGCCCTTTTCCGGGGTGGCTACGCGTCACCCCGGCTTTATCTCCCTGTTTTACTGGAAACGGTAGAGGCGCAGCCAGTCTGCGTCGCGGTCGAGGCTACTCGATCGTCAGATGTAAGCAATAACTAACCTCGCGACGACGGTCGCGTGGGCAAGAGAGAACCCGGAATATGCTGCAGTTCGTACTCCGACGTCTGGGACTTGTCATCCCGACATTTATCGGTATTACCCTGTTGACCTTCGCGTTTGTTCACATGATCCCGGGCGATCCGGTGCTGATCATGGCGGGCGAACGTGGTATTTCCCCTGAACGCCACGCGCAGTTAATGGCGATGTTTGGCCTCGATCAACCGCTGTGGAAACAATACCTGCACTATATCAATGGTGTGATGCACGGCGACTTAGGTATTTCGCTGAAAAGCCGCATTCCGGTATGGGATGAGTTCGTGCCGCGCTTCCAGGCCACGCTTGAGCTGGGTTTCTGCGCCATGCTTTTCGCTGTCGCTGTAGGCATTCCGGTGGGTGTGCTGGCCGCGGTGAAACGTGGCTCTATCTTTGATCACACGGCGGTAGGCATCGCGCTGACCGGCTACTCCATGCCGATTTTCTGGTGGGGCATCATGCTGATCATGCTGGTATCGGTGCAGCTGAACCTGACGCCAGTATCAGGACGCGTTGGCGACACGGTGTTTCTTGATGACACCAATCCGCTGACCGGTTTCATGCTGATCGACACCCTGATTTGGGGCGAGCCAGGCGATTTCAAAGATGCTGTGATGCACATGATTTTGCCAGCCATCGTGCTCGGCACCATTCCGCTGGCGGTGATTGTGCGTATGACGCGCTCCGCCATGTTGGAAGTACTCAGTGAAGATTACATCCGTACCGCGCGCGCCAAAGGGCTAACGCGTATGCGCGTGATTGTGGTTCACGCCCTGCGTAATGCTATGTTGCCGGTCGTGACGGTGATTGGTTTGCAGGTGGGGACGTTGCTGGCGGGTGCGATTCTGACCGAAACCATCTTCTCCTGGCCGGGCCTTGGTCGCTGGCTGATCGAAGCATTGCAGCGCCGCGATTATCCGGTGGTGCAGGGCGGCGTGCTGTTGGTCGCGGTGCTGATTATCGTGGTCAACCTGCTGGTTGATTTGCTGTATGGCGTGGTTAACCCGCGCATACGTCATAAGAAATAAGGGGGAATCATGTCAATTGTTGATCCCGCGAGCGTAACCGCTGCACCGAAGCCGATGACCCCCGTTCAGGAATTCTGGCACTACTTCAAACGTAATAAAGGTGCAGTGATTGGCCTGGTTTACATCGTTATTATGCTGCTGATCGCCATCTTCGCTGATGTGCTGGCACCGCATGCGCCTGCCGAGCAGTTCCGAGATGCATTGCTTCATCCGCCAGTTTGGCAGGAAGGCGGTAGCTGGAGTTATATCCTTGGTACGGATGACGTAGGCCGCGACGTGCTGTCGCGTCTGATGTACGGCGCGCGCCTGTCGCTGCTGGTCGGGTGTCTGGTGGTGGTGCTGTCACTGATCTTTGGGGTGATCTTCGGCTTGATGGCCGGTTATCTTGGCGGCGTGGTTGATAACACGATCATGCGTCTGGTGGATATCATGCTGGCGCTGCCAAGCCTGCTGCTGGCGCTGGTGCTGGTGGCTATTTTCGGACCGTCGATCGTCAATGCCTCTATTGCACTGACTTTCGTGGCGCTGCCGCACTACATTCGTCTCACGCGCGCGGCGGTATTGGTCGAAGTGAACCGTGATTACGTCACCGCGTCGAGCGTGGCAGGTGCCGGTACGCTGCGTCAGATGTTCGTTAATATTCTGCCTAACTGCATGGCACCGCTGATCGTGCAGGCATCATTAGGTTTCTCCAACGCCATTCTGGATATGGCGGCGTTGGGCTTTCTCGGTATGGGTGCGCAACCGCCAACGCCGGAGTGGGGCACCATGCTCTCCGACGTATTGCAGTATGCGCAAAGTGCCTGGTGGGTGGTGACTTTCCCTGGATTAGTCATTCTGCTTACCGTGCTGGCATTTAACCTGATGGGCGATGGTTTGCGTGATGCACTCGACCCGAAACTCAAGCAGTAAAGAGGCACCGAGATGGCGTTATTAAATGTAGACAAATTGTCGGTGCATTTCGGCGACGATAAAGCACCGTTTCGTGCGGTAGACCGCATCAGTTATCAAGTTGAGCAAGGCCAGGTTGTTGGGATTGTGGGTGAATCCGGTTCAGGTAAATCGGTAAGCTCGCTGGCCATTATGGGGCTGATCGACTTTCCCGGCAAAGTCATGGCTGAGAAGCTCGAGTTTAATCAGAGCGACCTGAAGCGCATCTCCGAGAAAGAGCGCCGCCAGCTGGTGGGTGCGGAAGTGGCGATGATTTTTCAGGACCCGATGACCAGCCTGAACCCGTGTTACACCGTGGGCTTTCAGATTATGGAAGCGATTAAAGTGCATCAGGGTGGCAACAAGAAAACGCGACGTCAGCGTGCCATTGATCTGCTGAATCAGGTCGGCATTCCCGATCCCGCTTCGCGTCTGGATGTTTATCCGCATCAGCTGTCGGGTGGGATGAGCCAGCGCGTCATGATTGCGATGGCAATTGCCTGTCGCCCAAAACTGCTGATTGCCGATGAGCCAACGACCGCGCTCGACGTAACCATTCAGGCGCAAATCATTGAGCTGTTGCTGGAGTTGCAGCAGCAGGAAAACATGGCGTTGATCCTGATTACTCACGATCTGGCGCTGGTGGCTGAAGCTGCACATCACATTATTGTGATGTATGCCGGTCAGGTGGTGGAAAGCGGGAAAGCGACGGACATCTTTAAAGCGCCTCGCCATCCTTATACGCAAGCCTTGCTGCGTGCGCTGCCGGAGTTTGCGGCGGATAAAGCGCGTCTGGCGTCATTACCTGGCGTGGTGCCGGGTAAATATGATCGTCCGCTCGGTTGCCTGCTTAATCCACGCTGTCCTTATGCCACCGATCATTGCCGTCAGGTAGAGCCTGAATTACGCGATATTCCAGGGCGTCAGTCCAAATGTCACTATCCGCTGGACGATGCCGGGAGACCAACTTATGAGTCTTGAGAAAACCAAGCAGGATTACCTGCTGCAGGCCATTGACCTGAAAAAACACTACCCCGTGAAAAAAGGACTTTTCGGTCAGGAACGTCTGGTTAAAGCGCTGGATGGGGTTTCATTCAATCTCGAACGCGGCAAAACATTGGCTGTGGTGGGCGAATCGGGCTGTGGTAAATCCACGCTGGGCCGCTTGCTGACGATGATCGAAACGCCAACCGAAGGGCAACTTTACTGGCATGGCCAGGATTTGTTGAAGCACGATCCGCAGGCACAGAAGCTGCGTCGACAGAAAATCCAGATTGTGTTCCAGAATCCTTACGGTTCGCTCAATCCGCGCAAAAAAGTCAGTCAGATTCTTGAAGAGCCACTGGTGATCAACACTTCACTGACTAAAGCGGAGCGCCGCGAAAAAACGCTGGAGATGATGGCGAAGGTCGGCCTGAAAACAGAACACTACGATCGCTACCCGCATATGTTCTCGGGCGGCCAGCGTCAGCGTATCGCCATTGCGCGTGGCTTGATGCTCGATCCCGATGTGCTGATCGCTGATGAGCCGGTTTCGGCGCTCGACGTTTCAGTGCGTGCTCAGGTGCTGAACCTGATGATGGATCTGCAGCAGGACATGGGTTTGTCATATGTCTTTATTTCGCATGATTTGTCAGTGGTGGAGCACATTGCTGATGAAGTCATGGTGATGTACCTCGGACGTTGTGTCGAGAAGGGCAGTAAAGAGGCGATTTTCTCAAACCCGCGCCATCCGTATACCCAGGCGCTGTTATCGGCGACGCCGCGTCTCAATCCAGACGATCGCCGCGAACGCATCAAACTGACCGGCGAATTGCCAAGTCCGCTGAGTCCGCCGCCGGGCTGCGCCTTTAACGCGCGCTGCCGTCGTCGTTTCGGCACTTGCGTACAGTTGCAGCCGAAACTGAAGCTGTATGGCGAACAGCAAATTGCCTGCTTCGCTGTCGACCAGGATGAAAATCAACCGGTCGGCGCGGCTGAAAAAGTCAGTTAATCAAAGTAATAAGGCTCCTTCTGGAGCCTTTTTTTTAAGCCAATTTTCCGCCAAAACCCTTACCAAAGCTGTTTCCCGCCCGACATGACAAACCAAAAGCCGTGAAAATCATTTATGAAGATTAACCCTTGGTAAACTTGCCGAAAAAAACAGCGAAAGAGTTAACCTGCCATAACGCAGTCAATCTCAGCTAATAACGTCTGTTTAACGTTAAGAGTCAGTCTGAATTTAGTCAGTATTTGGGACTAAAAGCGCTGTTAACAACGATGGTCGTGCCAGCTCAAGGTCGGATGAATGACTACACAGTTTTGTTAATGTTATGTTGCTTGATTTAACTTAAGGCTATCTTATTAATTTCCAGGCATAAACAGTTAACAACCGCGTTTTATCGTTAAATTTCAATCTATCTGATTAAACTCTTTTATTGAATGTGCTGTTTTTGTAATCAGATTTATCTCACTGTGTTTAAAGGGATGTGATATATTCCAGGATAATTCCCCCCTTGTTGTAGGCCACGGCCAATGAAGAATTACGACGATTTACAGCGTTTTAAAGAGAAGACGCAGACGCTCGATATCGCCTTTAAAGATATGTCTGGCCAGACGCAGGAAGCGGCGGAACAGAGTAAATGGGCATTGATTCGCCAGTTGGCAAAAGATGACCAAACCACCCCTTTTGATAGCAATCAGCGTATCGATCTGCCGCAGCCGCAGCCGATTCGTGGTGACGAATTCAGCGATTCCGCGCAAGGCGTGACGTCGCGCCCTGCTGGATTGGCGACGCCTTCCTCGGCACGTGGCTCAATTCTGGATAGCCTAACGCCTAACGCGTCGGTTGCCCCTGTTGCCGCGCCTACATCGGGTTTGTCTTCACTGTTTCCACCACCGCTTGCTCAAGCTCAGCCGGTTGCAGAGCCTGTCACTCAACCTGCGCCCGCCGCTTTTCAGCCTGCTCCGGCTATGATTCAACCCGTGGCTGTTCCCGCACAAGCTGCACCTGTTGCTCAGCCTGTGTTTGCCGCAGCGTCTGCGCCTGTGGCGGCACCTGCCGCTGTTTCCAGCGCCGAGCCCGGACGTTTCGGTGCGCTGTTCCGTTCTCGTAATAGCGAACCGGTCAGCCTGTCCAAAGAGACTTTACTGAAACCGTTATTGGAGAAGATTGCGTTATGCCGTTAGTTTGTGTGTGCTCGCCGAAAGGGGGTGTTGGAAAAACCACGATGGCGGCCAACCTGGCCTGGAGTCTGGCGCGTTCAGGTAGCAAAGTTCTGGCAATCGATTTCGATGTGCAGAATGCGTTACGCCTTCATTTTGGTGTGCCACTTCACGATGGGCGCGGCTTTGTAGCGCGTTCAGAAGAGCAGGCAGACTGGAGCCAGTCGATTCTCACCACTGGCGGCAACATTTTTGTGCTGCCGTATGGCGATGTTACCGAACCACAACGTGAACGGTTTGAAGAGAATCTGTCAAAAGATCCGCATTTCCTCCGCCGCGGTCTCGATACGGTACTGAATTACCCTGGCTTGGTGATCGTCGCCGATTTTCCGCCCGGCCCAGGCCCGGCGCTTAAAGCAATCAGCGCATTAGCCGATATGCATTTAGTGGTGATGTTAGCGGATACCGCATCGGTCTCATTATTGCCGCATATTGAGGAGAACCGAATGATTGGTCAGCCGCTCAATACTAAACAAGGACATTATTTCGTCCTGAACCAATGCGACAATCGCCGCAATATTAACCGTGACGTTACGGCATTTATACAGCAGCGCCTGGGCGATAATTTGTTAGGTGTGGTTCATCGTGATGAAAGCGTGGGTGAAGCGAATGCCTCACAGCAATCTGTTTACGATTTCAGTCCTGCTTCCGCTGCAGCGTTTGATATTGAACTGATTGCTAAACGCGTCGCCAATATTCTGGATATCACCGTAGGTAACGGCGAAGTTCAGGCCCCCATTCGCACCAGCCACTATTAATCGCCTGGCCTCGCCAGGTGCGTTAAAAAACCAGAGCTCTTTTAGGGTGATTCATGAGTAAAATCGGGTTTTACCTGCTGCTGCTGGTGCTTGCACCGGTCGCTGCGGTGATCATCATCACGCCGATGGATAGCCAAAAGCAGTATATTTTTGGCTTAATCAGCATCGTTATGATGTTTTTATTGGGTTTCAGCAAAAGCCGCAAAATAACTGTGGTCATGGTGATTCTTTCCGCGCTGATGTCCACCCGATATATTTGGTGGCGCACCACTGAGACGCTGCATTTTAATTCAGAAATTGAAGCCATCATGGGCATCGGCTTATATTTAGCGGAGCTTTATGTCTGGCTGATATTAATTTTGGGCTTCCTGCAAACCACCTGGCCATTAAAGCGCACCATTGAACCGCTGCCGGATGATACTAGCCTGTGGCCAACGGTCGATATTTACGTGCCGAGCTATAACGAAAGTCTGGACGTCGTGCGCGACACCGTTCTGGCCGCACAGTGCATCGACTATCCGCGAGACAAGTTAAAAGTCTATTTGCTGGATGATGGCAAGCGCAGCGAGTTTGCGGTATTCGCCGCCGATGTTGGCGTGGGTTACATCACCCGTGACAACAATAATCACGCAAAAGCCGGCAACCTCAACCATGCGATGAAAATCACCAAAGGTGAGCTGATTTGCATTTTTGACTGTGACCACGTTGCGACCCGCACCTTTTTGCAGGCGACTGTGGGCCCGTTCCTGAAAGATCCCAAGCTGGCGCTGTTACAGACGCCACACTACTTCTATTCTCCCGATCCATTTGAGCGCAACCTGCGCGCAGCGCGCAGCATTCCCAACGAAGGCTCGCTGTTTTACGGCCCGGTTCAGCAGGGTAACGACAACTGGAACGCAACCTTTTTCTGCGGTTCTTGTGCGGTGATTCGCCGTTCAGCGCTGGAAGAGATTGGCGGCTTTGCGGTTGAAACCGTGACCGAAGATGCGCACACCGCATTGAAAATGCAGCGTCTGGGTTGGGGATCGGCATTCCTGTCGATTCCACTGGCGGCGGGCCTCGCGACAGAGCGCCTGGGTTTGCACATTGTTCAGCGTACCCGCTGGGCGCGTGGCATGACGCAGATCTTTCGCGTCGATAATCCGCTGTTTGGTCGTGGGCTGAAATGGCAGCAGCGTTTGTGCTATCTCAACGCCATGTTGCACTTCCAGTTTGGTCTGCCGCGCGTTGCCTTTCTAACGGCACCGCTGGCTTACTTGCTGTTTAATCTCAATATTATTCACTCCTCTGCCTCGTTGATCTTTGCCTATGTTTTGCCGCATCTGGTGATGTCGCTTTACGTCAACTCGCGGATGAATGGCCGTTTCCGTTACACCTTCTGGGGTGAAATCTATGAAACGGTGATGTGTTTCCATCTGATTATCCCGACGATTTTGACCATGCTGTCACCCAAGCACGGCAAATTTAATGTGACCGATAAAGGCGGTGTGCTGGATCAGGGCTTCTTCGATTTCCACATTGTGCGTCCTCACGTCATCGTGGCGGTGCTGCTGACCGTCGGCATCGTTGCTGGCGTGGTGCGTGCGGTGATGCATGATTATTTCGGTGTCGATCCTTACGTTATTGCCCTCAACGTAGGTTGGGCGGTGTTCAGCCTGATTATCCTAATGGCGGCGATTGCGGTGGCCCGTGAAACCAAACAGGTCCGTAAAACAATCCGTATTGAGGTGCAGATCCCGGCGATTATTCACTACGCCAGCGGAATTTCCTCGCGCACCATGACCAGCGATATGTCGATGGGTGGCGCGCAGTTGGATGCACCCGATAATCGTCATGAGACGGATGAAATCGAAGAGATCGATCTGTTGCTGAAGTCCGGCACCATTACCATTCCCGTGAGTAAAATTTCCGGCGATGAAAAAACCATTCGCCTGCGTTTTGGCGCCATGCCGCTGTCACGTCGCCGCGAGTTGGTTCGCGTGGTATTGGCGCGTGCCGATGCCTGGATTCAGCCGGAGTATAAGAAAGATAATCCGCTGGTTTCGCTCGGCACTATCGTTCGCACGGTATTTGAACTGTTCTGGCTGACCTGGAAAGGCCGCCACGACAAGCGGAAACACGCCGAACAGGCCGCCGCCGCGAAAGAGGACAGCGCAGCATGAAAACCTTGACGCAAACTCTGCTGGCAAGCTCGCTGGCAGCTGCGCTGTTGCTGACGCCCGCCTGGGCAGAAACGCCGCCCACAGAAAACATCGGCTATGATGCGCCGGTGGACAGTGCAGCGCCCAGCGACCAACCCGTTAACGATGCCGCCCCTGCGGTGACGCAGGACAGCAGTGCGCTTTCACAAGTGCCGCCGCCAGAAGGGCTGCAAAATGCCGATCCGCAACTGGAAGCGGCAGCCAGCGCGCTGCCTTACGCACCAGGTCAGGAAATCACTGCGCCTGAGCCGCTGCCGGTGATCAGCGCGGCCCTGAATCAGCCGATCAGCAGCGCCATTACCGTGGCGCAAATGGGCCAGACTCAAGGCATTACGCTGACTGGCGGTCAGCTGCAATCCGGTATTGTCTTTACGCTGCCAAATGATGAAGTCATCACCAATGCGCATCTCAATTTGTCTTTGCGCGTGTCGCAAGCGCTGGCTGCGCGTAACACCTCGCTGCAACTGATGCTCAATGGTCAGCCGCTGGGGACACTGCCGCTGGGTTCCAGCGACAGCGATGTCAGCGACTACCAGCTGGATATTCCCGCAGCGATGGTGGTGTCGAGCAATAATCTCAGCTTTAAAATCAACGATGCAGACAAACTGCTGTGCGAGAAAGAGAGCGCCGAGCAGTATCAGGTAACGATTCTGCCGAAAACTACGCTGACGCTTGAAGGGCAACAGCTGAACATTGGCACTGCTCTGCGTAACTTCCCGCGCCCGTTCCTCGATCCGCAACGTATGACGGCAAGTGCCGTAACCATGGGATTTGCCAGCAACGTTGCGCCAGATTCGATTAGCGCGGCGGCGTTGGTGGCGTCCTGGTTGGGCATTCAGAGTGATTATCGCGGCATCCGTTTTCCGGTGATGCGCGGTGAACTGCCAGAGAAAAACGGCATTCTGTTCGGTCATCCGGGCGACAAGATCGGCACGCTGACCTTTCCGGCGGTCACTGGCCCGCATCTGCAGGTAGTCGATAATCCGAACAACCCGGTTTACAAGCTGTTGCTGGTGAGCGGCGAAGATGAGAAGCAGCTGCGTCAGGCGGCTTACCGTTTGACTTCACAGCCTCTGACCACCGATGGCAGCGCGCTGCAAGTGCAGCCGCAGTCAATCGCCAACCGCCAGCCTTACGATGCCCCACGCTGGATCAACACCAGCCGCCCGGTGCGTCTGAGTGAGCTGTTGCGTAAAGATCAGAGCCTGACCAGCACCGGAATCTGGCACGATGCGATGCGCGTTAACTTCCGCGCCGCGCCCGACCTGTTCCTGTGGGATGGCGACACTGTGCCGGTTAATCTGCACTATCGCTTCCCGTCAGAAAGCTGGATTGATGAAAACGCCTCGTTACTCAACGTGACGCTGAACGGCACCTTCCTGCGTAATCTGACGGTAAACAAAGTCGGCCTGCTGGAAAATGCCTGGCATCGTTTGGGCGGTGATGCGCGTCAGGAGCAGTATCAGCTCAACCTCGATCCTTACCTGATCTATGGTGACAACCAGTTGGCGCTCTATTTCAACATCAAGCCAAAGGCCGATGCGCCATGCGGTGTACTGCTGAATAACAACATTAAGAGCCGCATCGAAGAGGATTCCTGGATTGATTTAAGCCATACGCGTCACTTCAGCATGTTGCCGAATCTCTCCTACTTTGTTGGTGCATCATTCCCGTTCACGCGGCTGGCGGACTTTGGCCAGACCACACTGTTGCTGCCAGAAAAGCCCACCGATGCGGAAATCTCTACCCTGCTGGATCTGGCTGCGCGAGCCGGTAACGCAACGGGTGTAGCACTGGCTCAGAATCAGGTGCTGTTTGGCTTGCCAAACGGCGGCACCAACCTGGCGCGTTTACAGCAGAGTGATGTGCTTGCCATTAGCACCACCGGCAACAGCGCGTTTAATCAGGCGATGCTGGCAAATTCACCTTACGAAGCCAGCGGCAGCACCTTTGGCGTGAAAGAGCCGAGTGCGTTGGAAAAAGCCCGCGCCTGGCTGATGGGGGATTGGTATCGCCAGCAGTTGGACGCCGATCGTTATTTCTCTTCGAATGAGTCGTGGCGTGGCTTCCTGAGCTATCGCTCACCCTGGAACCCGGATCGCCTGGTGGTGATGACGGTTGCAAGCAGTGACGATCAGCTGCTGCGTCTGCATAACGATTTAAGTTCAGCGCGCATCAATGCCGGCATTCGTGGCGATACCGCCATCATTACTGATGAAAACGGTATCCGCAGCTTCCGCGTCGGGCCGCAGTTCCCGAGCGGGGAAATGCCGTGGTACATGATGGTGGTGTGGTATGCCAACCAGCATTCTGTGCTGTTGGCGATGACGGCGCTGTTGCTTTCGGCATTGGTGGGAAGCGCGGTGTGGGTAATGTTGAAACGTCACGCAGGACGCCGCCTCAACTACAAAAATGATCGTGATTCCGGCAAGAAGTAAGGAACAATAATGAAAAAAAATCTGTTGAGTGCCGGCATACGTCACGCGCTGTTTCTGGGCGGCGCACTGACACTTTCTCAGCCGCTGTTGGCGGCTGAGTCCACCAATCCTGCGTTACAGGCCCTGTTTGATCAGGCGGCTTACTGGCATCAAAAAGCGCATGACGATCTGGCTAAGTCCTCGCTGCAAAAAGTATTGATGGTTGAACCCAACAATACGCAGGCGCTCTATTTGCTGGCGCTCTATTCGCAGCAGGGCGGTGATAACGCCAGCGCGGCGCAGTATCGCGCACGCCTGAGTCAGGTTTCACCCAATGATGCCCATCTGAGCGAGCTGGATAACGCTCGCCAATTGCAAACCATTCCGCAGGCGCAGCTGTCACTGGCTCGCCAGCAGGCGCGCAGCGGCAATATCGCGGCGGCGTTGCAAACCTGGCACAACACCTTTAGCGGCAATGAACCCCCTGCCAGCGTGGCGGCAGAATATTATCTGACCATGGCGGGCGATCGCACGCTGCTGCCGCAGGCAGTTGAAGCGCTGCGTCAGTTCTCCGCAGAACACCCGCAAGATACCGGCGCTAAGCTGGCGCTGGGTAAAGCGATGACTTATCAAGAGTCGACACGCCGTGAAGGGGTTGATGTGTTGGGATCGTTGGCGGACGGCAATAAAGATGCCGATCGATCGCTGCGTCAGGCGCTGTTGTGGCTCGCACCACAAGCCACGGATGCGGCGATCTATCAAACCTGGCAGCAGCGTCACCCGCAGGATGCTGAGGTACTGGATTATTACCGTAAAAACGTCGGCGGTGCTGAGAAAGGCGCAGGTTTCACCGCGCTGAACAGTGGCGACGTGAGCGGTGCCCAAAGTAACTTTGAAAAAGTGCTGACTGCTAATCCGCAAGATGCCGACGCGCTGGCGGGCATGGGGTATGTCGCGCAGCGTGCAGGACGTTATCAGGACGCCGCAGATTATCTGCAACGCGCTGCTCAGATGGGAGGCGATCAAGGTGCCGAGCGTCAGAAACAGGCAGCGGATGCTCGCTTCTATGCGCAGTTGGCTAACGCACAGCAAGCGCTGAAAAGCGGTGACAGCGCGCAGGCTTTGGCTTTGAGCGAGCCGTTAACGCAGGCCGAGGGCGAAAAAGGGATTTCTGCAAAACTGTTCCGCGCCGATGTGCAGCGTCGCAGTAATCAGCTGGAGCAGGCAGAACAAACTTATCGCGCTGTTTTACAAAGCGATGCGGACAACCGCAGCGCGAAAGAGGGCTTGTTCTACGTGCTGCGTCAGCAGAATCGCAGTGCAGAAGCCAATACCTTGCTCTCTTCTTTACCGGACAGCGTGCGTCAAAGCGTGACGCCGCGTGGCAGCAGCATCGATCCGATTCGTCAGCAGGCCAAACGCCAGCTGGCGGCGGGCAATACCCGTGCCGCAATCGCTACGCTACAACAGGGCATTCAGCGTTATCCAAACGAAGGCTGGTTGCGTCTCGACCTGGCGCGTCTCTATCGCCAGCAGGGCGACAGCCTACAAGCGGCTAACGTGATGCAGCCGGTGATGCGTAACGGCGCCAGCAGCAGCGAGCTTTACGCGGGCGCACTGAACGCCAGCGAAAGTGGTGCCTGGCAACAGGCCAGCGTGCTGCTGTCGCGGATTCCGTCCAGCGCACAAACGCGTGAGATGCGAGACCTGGCGCAGCGTGTGAACTTCAATTTGCAGATGAACACTGCCGATCAATATCTGGCGCAGGGTTCGAACGCGGCAGCAGCGAATACGTTAAAAGCGCTGGCGGCCCATCCGCCAACTAATCCAGTGGATGCGGGCAACCTGGCGCAGAAGCTGGCGAAAGCGGGCGATGTCACTACGGCGGTTGCTGTGGTGCGCGGCAACATGCAGCGCGGTGTACAGGGCAATGCAGGCGATTACGCCGCGCAGGTTAACGTGCTGAATCAGGCGGGTTTGGGCAGCGAAGCGCAGAGCTTCCTTAGCAGCCCAGAACTGCAGGCGCGCAGCACGCCAACCCAGCTGGCTGGTATTCGTAACGGTTATTTGATCAATGAAGTAGATCGCTTGCGTCAGCAGAAACAGTACGCCGCCGCTTACGACAAGCTGATCGGCGCGCTGCAACACGATCCGCAAAATCGCGATCTGATGTTCGCTATGGCACGTCTCTATCAAGACGGCAAGATGAACAAAGATGCGGGCGTGGTGTATGACTATCTGATGACGCAGGACACGCCAACGCAAGATGCGCGAGTCGGTGCCATCAATGTTGCACTGGCGCAGAACAACGTCCAGCGTGCCAACGATTTATCGCGCGGCCTGAACAGCGTGCAGACGCCCGAGCGGCAACTGCTGATGGCGCGCGTGGCTGAAGCCAACGGTGAGCATTCACAAGCGATGGTTTATCTGCGCTCGGCGCGTGGGCAGCTGATTGGTTTGCAAGGTGCACAAGGCGGCACGCCAACCGTGGGCGGCCTGGCCTTAGCGGATAATCCGTTTATCAACCGCAGCACCTCGCCAGTAGGGCGCTCGCCGTCCAGCTACGGCACCGTGTTGCCGTGGCAAAGTGCACCGGCTGCTACCAGCAGCGCTGAAGGCGTCACGCTGGCGAGCGGCGCGAGTATGCCGTCACCGCAGACGCAGATGCTGCATCAGATCGACACCATGATGGACGATCTGCAAGAAAAAACCGGCACCTGGGCGCAGGGCACGGTGCAGGTGCGTGGACGTGATGGTGAATCGGGCCTGAGCAAACTGACCGAAGCCAAAGCGCCGCTGACCTTCTCTACCGTGCCGTTTGGTGAGTCGCGCTTCGACTTCACCCTGACGCCTGTTTCCCTGACCGCAGGCAGCGCATCGGGTGATGCATGGCGCCGTTTCGGCACCAACGCGATCACGCAAGGCAACGTCGTGGCGGCAGGCGGGGCAACCGTAACCGATCAGCCAAGCGCCACCACCGATTCACAAACCGCATCGGGCGTTGAACTGAACCTCGCCTTGAAAGGCGACAGTTACAAAGTTGATTTAGGCAGTACGCCATTGGGCCAGGATCTCAGCACGCTGGTGGGTGGCGTTCAATGGTCGCCGAAGCTGACAGACTTCCTGACGCTGATCTTGACGGGTGAACGTCGCGCAATGACCGACAGCCTGCTCTCCTACGTGGGTTTGGAAGATAAAACCAGCGGCAAGAAATGGGGTCGTGTCACCAAGAACGGCGGCAACGCTTTGCTGAGTTACGACAACGGCGATGCGGGTTTCTATGTCGGCGCGGGCGGCTACAGCTATATTGGTGAAAACGTGGCCAGCAACACCAGTATGCAGGCAACCGCTGGCGCGTATGTGCGTCCTTATCATTACGACGACCGCGAGCTGAAAGTGGGCATGAGCCTGTCGTGGATGGATTTTTCGAAAAACCTGAGCTATTTCAGCTACGGTCAGGGCGGTTACTTCAGCCCGCAGAACTATGCTTCGGTGTCGTTCCCGGTCGATTTCTCACGCAAGTTTGATGACCTGAAAGTCAACGTTGGCGGTTCGGTCGGTTATCAATCCTACAGCCAGGATAAGAGCGCCTACTTCCCGGACGATCCAAACCTTCAGTCACAAATGGAAGCGCTGGCTGCCTCGGGTAGCGCGAAGAGCGCCTTCTATTCGGGCGACAGCAAAAACGGCATCGGCTATAACCTGCATGCTGGCGCGGATTACAAGATCAACAAAGACGTGACGATTGGTGGCCAGCTTGGCTATGACACCTTTGGCGATTACAACGAAAGCACGGCGCAGTTGAATGTCCGTTACATGTTCGGAGAAAAGTAATGAGTGAACATTTCGGTGGGGCATCGCACCCGCATCAACCCGGCTGGTTTGATCTGGTCAGCGTATTGCTGGAAGGCATGGTCGCCAACGCCGGTCAGGCTGAAGCTGAAGCCTTTTTACAGAATAGGGGTGAATCACTGGCTGCGCGCTACCCTTTGCCAGAAGCACGCACTGTCCAGGATCTGGAGCGCGAAATTAACCTACAACTGGCACGTTTTAACTGGGGTTTTGTGCAGCTGCAACCGCAAGATAACGCGCTGCTGCTGAAGCATCATGCGTTGCCAGCCGGTGATAATGCGCAGGCAGTAGCAGACTGGCAATCTGCTTTTGGCGCGGTACTGGCCGGATTATATTCGGGCTGGCTGCAAGGCCAGGGCGGTAGCGCAGCAGTACAAATCGTACTTGAACTGAATGACGGCAATACGCTGCATTATCGATATCAATAGGGCGTTGGAATGAGAGCGAAGGTCTGCCTGAGATGGCTATTTTGTTGTTTGATAATGGCTTTTAGCGTGCAAGCTAGTGCAAGTGGCTGGGATACGTTCAAAAGCCGCTTTGTGATGCCAGAAGGGCGCATCATTGATACCGCGAATAATAACGTCAGCCATACCGAAGGTCAGGGTTATGGCATGTTGCTGGCGGTAGCTAATGATGATCGCGCCACGTTTGACCAGCTTTGGCTGTGGACGCAAACGCATTTGCGTAATGCACAAAACGACCTGTTTTACTGGCGCTACACACCGGGCAACGACAATCCTGTTGCGGATAAAAACAATGCTTCAGACGGCGACGTCTTGATTGCCTGGGCGCTGCAACGTGCAGCGCAGAAATGGCAGGCAAATGAGTATCAGCAGGCTTCGGATCGCATTCAGCGCGCCATTGTGAAGCTCAATGTGATCACCTTTGGCGGCCATACCGTGATGCTGCCGGGTGCGCAGGGCTTTAATAAAAACAGCTATGTGGTGCTGAATCCGTCTTATTTCCTGTTTGCGGCCTGGCAGGCGTTTGCGCAGCGCAGCCATCTTCAGGTCTGGAGCAAACTGATCGATGATGGCAACGATTTGCTGAGCGAAATGCATTTCGGCAAAACCGGCCTGCCGCTGGATTGGGTAGCCTTGAACGCGGATGGATCGCTGGCACCCGCATTGGGCTATTCCAACCGCTTTAGTTATGACGCGATTCGTATTCCGCTCAATATCTGGTGGTACGATCCGCAAAGCCTGGCATTGGGGCCGTTCCAGCGTGTCTGGCAGGGTTACAGTCGTCAGCAAACGCCTGCCTGGTTTGATGTGTTGGCCAATACGCCAGCACCTTATAACCTCGAGGGTGGATTGTTAGCGGTGCGGGATTTGACGATGAATCAAACCGGTTACATCAGCGATACCCTCGCCCCGGATCAGAACTACTTCTCCTCTAGCCTGCAGTTATTGACGTGGCTGGCGCTTCAGGATAAGCACTGAGTTAAGTGCTCTGCGCATGTTTTTGTCCTCTGCGCGTTTTTTTGTTCTCTGCGCGTTTTTTTGTTCTCTGCGCGCTGTCCCCTATCCCGGCCTTCCCCCGCGACGCGGGGGAAGGAGACGCTGCCACATGCAGCTTCAATACTCGCATATGGCAGCATCTTCCTCCCCCATGTATGGGGGAGGATTGAGGTGGGGGACAAACGTCCTCGCACTTATGAGGATTGAGGTGGGGGACAAACGACCTCCTCTGCGCGCTGTCCCCCATCCCGGCCTTCCCCCGCAACGCGGGGGAAGGAGACGCTGCCACATGCAGCTTTAATACTCGCATATGGCAGCATCTTCCTCCCCCATGTATGGGGGAGGATTGAGGTGGGGGATAGACGACCTCGCACTTATGAGGACTGAGGTGGGGGACAAACGACCTCCTCTGCGCGCTGTCCCCCATCCCGGCCTTCCCCCGCGACGCGGGGGAAGGAGACGCTGCCACATGCAGCTTCAATACTCGCATATGGCAGCATCTTCCTCCCCCATGTATGGGGGAGGATTGAGGTGGGGGACAAACGACCCCGCACTCAAGAGGACTGAGGTGGGGGACAAACGACCCCGCATTCAAGAGGATTGAGGTGGGGGACAAACGACCTCGCACTTAAAAAGGTTGGGACCAGCATCCCTACTGCGGATAAGCCACCCAATCGCCGCCATTAAGGCGAATCCAGGGTTTGCCCTGATACATCACCACCACCGCATTATCATTTTCAGAGACCACAGGCGTTTGCGGCAGACTGTCGGTCAAAGCTGACATATTCACATTCGGCGCATTAAATACCTGGCCATCAATTACCCGCGAAACCAGCGCTGAAATCGCCTGCAAGCTGGTGGGCGTATCAATCGTTAACGGCTGCCCCTGATGGGGTGCTTTCATGCCGACAAACTTAATGCCTACCGGCACATGTGTGATGCTGGGGCTGGGAATGTCGCGTAAACCTGACATCTGCATTTTGTCGCCCTGCAACGCTGCGCCGTGCTCTGGCACCACCACCACCATGACTCGACGGCCAGATTTCTCCAGATTATTCAGGAAGCTATCGAGTTGGTTAAACAGTTGCTGCGCACGCGGTTTCCAGGCGGCGGTTTGGCTACTGCCCAGTTCACGCGTGCCGTCATGCAGCGGAATCAGGTTATAAAAAGTCGCGCTGCGGGCATCATTACTTTTGCTGCGTTCATCTAACCAGCGCTGCATAAGCTGCGCGTCATTGAACACTGTCGACCCTTCAAACGACGTCAGCGCAGGTGCGATACCCACTTGCGACATCAGCGGTGCCTGCAAATCACCATAATCACGCAACTCTTTAAGATAGCCACCAAACACGCCGGTGTGATCCATCATCAACTGCTGTTTAAAACCGAGCTTAGCGAGATTATCAAACAGGTAGCAGCGCTGATCGGTAGGCTTATAGAGATCGCTGTGCGAGGTTTGTCCACAGCTGGCGCGCAGTAAACGCAGGCCGGCCGGGCCGCTGTAACCGGTTGCCGAGTTATAGTTATTCAACACAATATCAAAGTGCTGCCACAGTGGATGATTACGCAGTTGAGCGCTATCAACATCTGACCAGGCCAGCGAGCAAATGTTGACGATTAAAATATCAAACGGCTGCGAATCCGCCGGAAGCGCGGCAGGGAATTCTGTCACACGCTGGCGTTCACTGTCGTAAAAACGGTTGAGCCAGGCCGTCAGGTTAGCGCTGCTGGGCGGTGCAGACTGATCGAGCGGGTCTGACGAATTAACGACGGCTTTTTCGCCTGGTGCAACGTTACGTACCACGTCCGGCGTGGCGGCTTTCGTCGGCAGTAACGCGAACGAGGGACCGGCAAAATTCATGACATTGAGCCAAATCAGCATCAGCGAAACCAGCACTGAAATGCGAACCCACTGCGAAACAAACAGATACAGCACCAGTAACACGAAAGCCGCACCGATCATCTGCCAGTTAATAAACCGGTTAGTCAGATCAAGCAGATACGCGCCAGAGAATCCCGCCAGCTGATCGCCCTGACTGAGCAGGGAATGCATGCCTGGCAACCAGGTATCGTGCCAGAACAGCGCAATACTCAGCGGAATTGATAGCCCATTGCGCAGACGATGCAGGCGTAAAGAGGGCAGCGGAAACAGCAGCCAGGCAAGGAAGACAAGATTAGTCAGCGCATGAAAATTCAGGTAGCCGTACCATAACAGGCCAAACTTGAGCAGAAAGTAGAAATTCCAGCCGCCCAGCCCACGCCAGTTGTTCCACAGCAACGTAGAGGAGGCGGAATCATGTGTGTGGTGATGCATTAACGTTTCACATCCTTTTTCGAGGATTCTCGCTGCCAGTAACCGTGAGACTTCAACGCACGTGCAGGCAACAGGCGGTTCAGGAATCCGTTCCAACGGCGTGGCAACCAGTGGCGATATAACGGCTTCAAAAATAACAAAAGAAACAGAACAAGCAGCGCAATCTGCACGCTATCCATCAAGTTCATCAGCGTCTTTTCCCCTCAAGATTGAGCGAGACGGGTTGCGGTATGCGGCGCAACGGCATACGCGTCGCGCCAGTCGTGGTTTTTTCAACAGTCGTCGATTCCGCCGACAGCGGCATTTCGCGCAGGGAATCAGGCACGACATTTTTTATCTTGCCAACCTCAGCGAGGATTTGATGATCTTCAAACCACAGCACCCGATTAGCAAAAAGCTGATCGTGCGGCAGCGAAAAGATAAACGTCAGCGCGGTATCGAGATCGTTGAAACGGCAAGACGACAAAAACAGATAGACGCGATCGTCCAGCGTGGTGACTAAATCACCGTAGCGGCGCGGCTTACACAGCGTCAGAACCTGTTCCGTCTTTAACTCTGGGACGGGACGCAGCGCGACCAACAAGCCTTTATCGTTTTCTGGCAGCAGCGTATTCGACATCAACTGCGACACCGCCAGGCAAAAGGCATCCAACCGGAGATACCCCTTTTGCTGTAAGGGCTGCAATGCGCTGATCAACGCGTCAAGATTGCCCGGAACGTGTCGGCTGAATTGCAAACCCTGCAAGCCTTCCAGCGTCGTCAGGAAACGTGACATCGGTGCCGTTGACGGCACGATGGCATTGACACCGCACGCCAGCAGCAGGCGTTCATCGCTGTAGCGCAGGCTGGTTTTCATCTCACGTATGACAATCTTTAAGCCGTTACCGCGTGAACGGCGCAGGCTATGCACACGTTTTGCCAGCGAGTTGATCTCTTCTGTGTGCGTCAGGCTAAAAATGACCGTTGCCGCACTGGCTTGTTGTGCGCGGGAAAAAACCTGCTCATTATCCGCGAATAAAACCCACTGTTTTGATAGCGGTGGGGCCCCTTCCAGTACAATTTTATCGGCCAGATAATGGGTTACATCATCGCGGCTTAAAGGTTCAGGCTGTTCTTTTTCATTAACGGCAATAAAACATTCATTATGCTGTTTTAAGCGCAATGCACGATCTGCCAACAATCTATCGGTCGAATACCACCAGTTAATTCGATATTGCCAACTATCTTGCTGGAATTCTAAATGTGCGACGCCGTCAATCTGCCGAAAATACCGTTGAAGATTGTCACGAAGGTTAATAATTGTGGAGCCAAAGGTGATGATTAAAAAGGTGAATGCTTTTTTTGTTATTACCCTACGGATACGTTTCATCCATAGCGTCAATTCTTCAGCGGATAATTTATCCCATAGAAGCGAATCCGTATAAAACAGCACCAGGCCGCTTTTATTATTAAGAGTTCGCGCTAAATCGCTGTCGAGTTTTAGCAGGCTTTTTTTATTTTTTGGTAGCGAAAACAGCGGAATACGATCGGGGCCCGCTGCGGGTGCGGGTGTCAGTAAGGCGCGAGGTGCTTCATCAGCACTGATTAGCGTTGCTGACTGTTGAGCACTGATCACCTGACGAATAAAGTGTCGGGCATCTTCCTGACGCTGGCAGGTAACCCAATAACATCCCGGTGATTGCATTGCCATTAATTCTGGCTGAACCTGTTGCAGGCTCAGTAGAGAGGAGTTTTTCATTTAAGTATCGCGATTCATTCAGTCAGCGCTAGCTTATTATAGAAAGCGGCGAATGTAACCGAAGATATTTAAAAATACGCTATGACAGAATACCTCTGAATGATTTATGATCGGCGTAACGCAGCATGCCTGTATTAAATTTAAATAATAAAACTGCACATTAACTTGCGTCGCTTATTTGTGACAAAAAGTTCTGTGGCGAACGCTTTGTGACGAACTTTTTGTAGTGAAGAGTAATGAATATTGAAAACACCTTTTCAGTGGTGACCTCTGCCAGTGAGCAGCAAGATGATATCAGTGCCTTGCGAGAAGCTTTTGCGATCAAGACTTTTCACTATATTGATATTGCGCGTGAAGAACGGCTGGCGGGCATCGTGGCGCGCTGGCCATTGCTGACGGAATTAGCGTCTGTTGTCGCGGAGCAGCAGCGCTAATGCCAACGGTGGTGATTCAGGGTTTGCGCGGCGGGACTGGCGCGACGTCACTCACTGCGGCGCTGAGCTGGGCGCTTTCCGCGTTGGGCGAATCGGTATTAGCCATTGATGGTGATGCTGAAAACCAGCTGGCGGCGCATTTCAACGCGCCGCTTACCGCGACACGCGGTTGGATGCAGGCAATCCGCGACGGGCAACGCTGGCAGGAGAGCGCACTGCGCTATCAGGCTGGCCTTGATCTGCTGCCGTTTGGTCAGCTCATTCATCAATCTGACTTAACGCTTTTACAGCAGGATGGCGAGATCGCCGCCGAACTGCTCAACGCCATTCCGGTCCTGAAACGCAACTATCAATGGCTTTTTTTGGATATCCCAGCCATCAGCTTGCCCTGGCATCACACTCTGCTGGCGCAGGCTGACTGCGTACTTAAGGTATTAACGCCGGATGCCAATTGCCATTTGCGTTTACATCAACATACCTTTGCGGCCAATACGCGTTTTTTACTCAACCAATTTAATGCTAACAGCAAATTGCAGCAGGATTTGCATCAGCTGTGGCTGGCATCGCTCACCCACCTGATCCCGGTGCTGATTCATCGGGATGAAGCACTGGCAGAATCACTAATGATGAAGCAGCCGCTGGGTGAGTATCGTCCACACGCCTTGGCGAGCGAAGAGATCACTACGTTAGCGAACTGGCTGATTTTGCATATAGCGGGAGTGCGTCAGTGAATCCGCTGCGCTGGCTATTGATCCCTCAGGTTTGTCAGGCGCTGCAACGGCGTTATAGCGGCGCACGTCAACATGACGCGTCTGTCATTGCCAGCGTGTTGCAGCTGTTATGGTGCACGCTGGGCTGGGCCTTTTTACGCTTTGAAACGCCAGCCTGGCAACGTGTGATTCAGGATCGCCGTCGTCTTTATCCACATATCTCGCCCGAACGGCCGCGGCCGCTTGATATTCTGCGTTATCTGCTACAAAGCTTCTGGCTGCTGCTGTTTTTGCCGCTGGATAGCAGCGTCCGCAGCGAACGTCTGCGTCTTAACGCGTTTCAGCCGCTGTTCCGCTGGCGTCAACGTTTGTATCAATGGCTGGGACAATTGCCTGAACGCATGGATGCGCAAGGCGTTAGTCAACGCGCAGAAAAACGGTTACGCCGTCTTTCACCCACCCTGCGTCGCGTGTTGTTTATCATCGTTGCTATGGGTACGACGCTGCTGGCGCTGCTCTGTATCTCTCAGCCGTTTGGCTTGATGACGCAATTTATTTTTGTGCTATTGCTGTGGGGATTGGCGATGCTGGTGCGTCGTGTACCGGGCCGTTTATCCACCATCATGTTGATTGTGCTGTCGTTAACCGTTTCCTGCCGCTATTTGTGGTGGCGCTATACCTCAACGCTTAACGGGGACGATCCGCTGAGTCTGAGCTTTGGCTTGTTGCTGATTGCGGCGGAAACCTATTCGTGGACGGTGCTGGTGCTGGGTTACTTCCAGACGCTTTGGCCGCTCAATCGTCAGCCGATGACAATGCCGATTCCCGTCGATCAGTGGCCGAGCGTGGATTTGCTGGTGCCGACGTTTAACGAACCCTTGAGCGTGGTGAAGCCGACGATTTATGCCGCGCTGGGTATCGACTGGCCGAAAGAGAAGCTGAATATCTACCTGCTGGATGACGGCACGCGCGACGATTTTGGCGAGTTTGCGGCCAGCGTTGGCGTGCATTACGTGGTACGTCCAACCCATGAACACGCCAAGGCGGGCAACATCAATCATGCCTTACAAACCCGCTGTCAGGGTGACTACGTTGCTATTTTCGACTGCGATCACGTCCCAACCCGCTCGTTTTTACAGATGACGATGGGCTGGTTCATAAAAGAAGAAAAAATGGCGATGCTGCAAACGCCGCATCACTTTTTCTCTCCCGATCCGTTTGAACGCAATCTGGGTCGCTTTCGTCGTACACCTAACGAAGGTTCGCTGTTTTATGGCCTGGTACAGGATGGCAACGATACCTGGGACGCGACATTCTTCTGCGGTTCCTGTGCGGTGTTGCGCCGTAGCGCGCTGGATGAGATTGGTGGCATCGCCGTTGAAACCGTGACAGAAGATGCTCACACGTCGCTGCGTTTACATCGTCGCGGCTACAAGTCTGCGTATATTCGTATTCCGCAAGCGGCGGGGCTGGCGACAGAAAATCTCTCTGCGCATATTAGTCAGCGTATTCGCTGGGCGCGTGGCATGGTGCAAATCTTCCGGCTGGATAATCCCCTGTTTGGCAAAGGGCTGAAACTGGTACAACGCCTCTGTTATGCCAACGCGATGCTGCATTTTCTGGCGGGGATTCCACGGCTGATCTTCCTGCTCGCGCCGTTAGCGTTTTTGCTGTTCCACGCCTACATCATTTATGCGCCCGCACTGGCGATCGCCCTCTATGTCTTGCCGCACATGCTGCACACCAGCATGACCAACTCACGTATTCAGGGCCGCTGGCGTCACTCTTTCTGGAGCGAGGTCTATGAAACCGTGCTTGCCTGGTATATCGCCCGGCCAACGACGGTGGCGCTGTTTAATCCACACAAAGGTAATTTTAACGTCACGGCCAAAGGTGGGTTGGTGGCGGAACAGCATCTCGATTGGGTCATCACGCGTCCTTATATGTGCCTGGTGCTGATCAACCTGGCGGGCATTGGCATGGCGTTTTGGCGCATGGCAAATGGCCCAACCACAGAAATCCTCACCGTTTGGGTCAGCTTGATCTGGGTGATTTACAACATGGTGATTCTGGGCGGTGCGGTCGCGGTATCGGTAGAGGCGCGGCAGATACGCGAAGCGCACCGCGTAGAAATTGCCATGCCCGCTGCGATTGCCCGCAAAGATGGTCACATGGTGCCGTGTACGCTGCGCGACTATTCGGATGGTGGCGTCGGCGTTGAACTGCGCGAAGCCGACGCGCTGGTGGAAGATGAAGCGGTGCACTTACTGTTACGGCGCGGACAGCAGGAGTTCAGTTTCCCCTGCCACGTACAGCGCGTATTTGGGCGTCGCGCCGGGATTCGGCTGCATCAACTGAGCACCGAACAACATATCGAATTTATCCAGTGCACGTTTGCTCGCGCCGATACCTGGGCGTTGTGGCAGGACGGTTTCCCCGAAGATAAACCGGTGCAAAGTCTTGCCGATATTATGGTGCTGGGCTTCAAAGGCTATCTGCGCCTGGCAGAGTATGGGCCGCCGCAATTACGTCAGCTGTTTACGCTGCTTACCGGACTACTGAGTTGGCTGGCCTCGCTGCTGCCAAAAAGCGTCAGTGCGCGCCAACAGGCGTGACAGTTCAACACATTGATTGAGATAACCATGACAAGATTAACCGGTTGGTTCACCGCCCTGCTGATGGGCACCGCGACGCTGAGCTGTTTAGCAGTCCAACCCGCGAGTCCGATGATGCCAACTTACGCTGCAGCAGCACCGATTGCGTTGTCAGCGACAGCCAGCGATCCGAATGCGCCACTGCGTGACAGCCTACTGAATTTTGCTCAGGTTGCCCCGTCGCCAGGCAGCATGGCGCTACGCGGTACCCAGCCCACCAGCCAGATTGAATTTGGTGTGCGCAGTGATGAAGTGGTAACGCGAGCCTTGCTGAATCTCAGCTATCGCCCGTCTCCCGCGCTGATCCCGACGCTATCACAGCTGAAAATTTACCTTAATGATGAGATGGTGGGGCTGGTGACGCTAACCGCCGACCAGCTGGGAAAACGCAACCAAACGCAGATTTCACTCGATCCGCGCTTCATTGCTGATTTCAACCGTATTCGGCTTGAGATGGTAGGCCATTACGCGAACGTCTGCGAAAACCCGGCCAACAGCACCATTTGGCTGGATATTGGCAAAGAGAGCCGCCTTGATTTAACGCTGCAAAAACTGCCGTTAAAAGATGATCTTTCGCATTTCCCGGAACCGTTCTTTGATACCCGCGATGCGCGTCCGCTGACGTTGCCGATGGTATTCAGCACCCAACCCACGCTAAACCAACAGCGCGCTGCGGCAATGCTGGCCTCGTGGTTTGGCAGTAAAGCTGCGTGGCGTGGTCAAACGTTTCCGGTGTTGTATAACCAGCTACCCGAGCAGCAGCATGCGGTGGTGTTTGCCACCAACGCGCAGCGCCCAGATTTCCTCAACGATCATCCGTCAGTCAGCAAGCCAACGGTAGAGATTGTCAGCCAGCCCGGCAATCCTTATGAAAAAATGCTGCTGATTCTGGGGCGTGATGACAATGATTTGATCACGGCCGTGCAAGGGATTGCGCAGGGTGAATTGCTGCTGCGTGGCGACACCTCCACAATCGACAGCGTTAAATTACGTGAGCCGCGCAAAGCGTATGACGCGCCGAGCTGGGTGCGAACTGACCGACGCACTACGTTTGCGGAGCTCACGCAGTATCAAAATCAGCTGCAATCTGACGGACTGCAGCCCAATCCGATTAGCCTGACGCTTAACCTGCCGCCCGATCTCTTTTTAGTGCGCGCACGCGGCATCGATATGGATCTGATTTACCGCTACAGTGCGCCGATCCAACAAGATGGATCGCGGCTGGCGGTGCATCTTAACAACCAGTTTATGCAGGATTATTCGCTGCAACCCAAAGATACTGCGGATAAACAGATCCTGCGCCTTTCATTGATTCAGGGTTTGCAGGACAGCAGTCGCCAGCTCACTATTCCGGCGCTGCGGTTGGGCGTAGTGAATCAGCTGCGTTTTGATTTCGATTACGCCAACACCTTTATTGGCGGCACCGCCGACGGACGCTGCGAAACTGTCGCGCCGGTTGGGCATCATGTGGTAATTGACGAAAGTTCAAGCATCGATTTTTCCGGTTATCGCCATTACATCGAAATGCCGTCGCTGCGCGCCTTTGCCAATGCCGGTTTCCCGTTCAGCCGATACGCTGACTTATCACAAACGCTGGTGCTGGTGAATAAAAATCCCGGCCAGCAACAGATGACCACGTTGCTCGATGCGCTAGGCAATATGGGCGCGCAAACCGGTTATCCGGCGCTGCGGGTGCAGTTGACGGACGACTGGCGCAACGCGAAAGAGCAGGACAGGGATCTTCTGATGATCGGCACTATTCCGGCGGATCTGCAGGATGAACGCACGATCAATACGCTGGTTGAAGCCGCGCAGGGCTGGATGAACAAGCCGATGCGCCAGCCGCTGTCGGATATCACGGCGCAAAACAGCAGCGATCGTCAGGTCGAAAGCACCACCACGATTGGCTCACGCGGCCCGCTGGCAGCGATTATCGGCTTCCAGTCGCCGTTTAATGCGCAGCGTAGCGTGGTGGCTTTGCTGGCGGATGGCAGCCCGCGCGCCTGGGATTTGCTGAACAGCGCCATGCTCGACAGCAGCAAGCGTGGCGACGTGTTTGGTTCAGCCGCCATTATTCGTGAATCGGGTGTTGATAGCCTGCGCGTTGGCGAAAGTTATTACGTTGGGCATCTGCCGTGGTGGGAACGTTTATGGAACGCGCTGGCAACGCATCCTTTCTGGCTGGCTTCCTGCGCGGTGATTGTGGTGGTGCTGTTTGCGCTGATGGCATGGCGCCTGATGCGAATGGTGAGCCGCCGCCGTTTAGCTGAAGATGATGATGAATAATATTCGTCTGAGCCTGCTGTTGAGCGGATTGCTGGGCGCGTTAACCACCCAGGCTTCGGGCCCACAGGTTTCGCCAGTGGCGTGGTTGCTTACGCAGATTCGCACCGGGGAATCGATCAACAAGTACGACTTAGTTCAGCAATCGCTCTATCGACTGGAAAAAATCGACCCTGAAAATCCGCAGGTGCTGGCGGCACGCCTGCGCGTGTCACTGCATCAGGGCGATTTGACGCAGGCGCAGAGCCTGATGGCGCAGCTGCGTCATGTCGCGCCAGATTCTGAAGCCGCACGTGAGTCGGCGGCGGGACTGAAGATGATGTCAGGCGAGGGGCGGCAAAAATTGCAGGAAGCACGCTTGTTGGCGGCGTCGGGAAGGCTGGCAGAAGCCAAAGCCGCTTACGATGCGCAATTTGCCGGGATTTTTCCTGATGTCAGTATGGCACTGGAATATTGGCGTTTGGTGGCGCGCTTACCCAGCAATGAAATGACGGCATACCAACAGTTGCAGGCGCTGGAAAAGCGTTATCCGGGCAACATCAGCGTTGAACTGCAGTTGGCACGCATGGCGTTTGAACACCAACAGCCTGCTGAAGCGGTGACGCAACTGCGTCGTCTTGCCAACATCAATGAAGGTCGCGTGGCCGCAGCAGAGCTGTGGCTGACGCAAATCCGTAATCAGCCCGTCAGCGACAGCAGCGTGGCTGCATTGCAACACTATCTCAGTCTCTTCAACAGCGGTGACGAGCAGCGGCAAGGTGAAGAAGAGCTTACGCGCCAGCAAACGTTGCTGGCCGATCCCGCTTATCGCCAGCGCGTACGTGGTTTGGCATTAGTCGAGGCTGGCGGCGGCGCGAATGCTATTCCCTCGCTGACGGCAGCGATCAAAGCGCATCCCGACGATGCCGAATTGCTGGGTGCAATGGGTCAGGCACAGGCGCGAGTCAATCATCGTGCCAGCGCAATCAGCTGGCTGGAACGCGCAGTAAAAGCTGGGCAGCAAAGTACACAGCTTGGCAAATGGCAATCGCTGCTGCAAACCAACCGTTACTGGCTGGCGATTGAGAACGGCGATCAGGCGCTGGCAAAAAAGGATATCGACAGGGCAGAACAGTACTATCGTACGGCGCAGACGCTTGACGATCGCGACAGTTATGCGCTGATTGGCCTCGGTGACGTGGCGCTGGCGCGTAAAAATAGCCAGAAAGCAGAGCAGCTTTGGCAGCAGGCGTTGACGCGTGATCGTAGCAATATCACCACCATTCGTCGCTTGATTGGGCTTTATCAAAGCGAATCTCCGGCACGTGCGCTGCAATTTATGAGTAGCCTGCCCGCCGCGCAGCAGCCTGCATTAGCAGAAACATTACGTGATTTACATAGCGATACCTTGCGTGCAGAAGGTGATGCGCTGGCGCAGCAAACCCATTGGGCGCAGGCTGCGGTGAAGTATCAACAGGCGGCACAGTTAACCCCGAATGATGTCTGGCTTAACTATCGCCTTGCGGGTGCGCTGCACAACGGCGGCGAGAAGAAGCAGGGCGATGGCATCATGCACGCGCTGCTGAATCATCATCCTGACGATGTGACTGCTCATTATGCCGCTGCGCTTTATCTTTCCAGCCATGACGATGGCGATGCCGCGCTTTCCACCATGCACCGGCTGCCGTCGGCAAAATGGGACGATAATATGCGGGCGTTGGCGGCTCGGTTGATGCAGGACAAGCTGCTGGCTGAGGCGCGTGCGCTGCGTGAAAAGGGCCAGGAAGAGGCCGCAACGGCTTTGCTGCTTCAGCAGCCTGTATCAACGCGCCGCGACATGCTGTTAGCGGATTGGGCGTTGGAGCGAGGCGATGCGCGACAGGCGCTGGATACCTATCAAAAAGTTTTAATAAAAGAACCGGATAACAGCGATGCCAGATTAGGCCGTATCGACGCGCTAATTGCTTTAAAACATAAGTCGGAAGCGTACAAGGCGTTGCAAAAACTGCCTTCTACTGAACGGCAAACCAGTAACAGCGAACGTCGTATCGCGCTGGCCTGGCAGCAGGTGGGCGAAACAACACGCGCGCAGCAGTTGCTTCAGGCGCTAAAGCTTCGCGTGGCTTCTGATCCGCCTTCACCCGATAAAGCATTGATTTACCGCGATGCGGCACGCGTTGAACTGACGCAGCAGCAGTCCACGGCGGCGCTTAATGATTATCGTGACGCGATGGTCGCCAGCGGCATCACGGCAACACGGCCGGAAAATAGCGAGAGCTTAACGGCGTTAACGCGCAATGAATTGCAGGATGACTGGCTAAAACGCAGCATTCGCCGCGATGCCGCCGATCTTTATCGTCAGCAAGAGACGACGCTGACGCTGGAACAGGATTATTCACGTAATAAAGGCAGCGGCGGACTTTCTGATTTTACCGCGCACACCACCTTGTTGCAGGCCGACACGCCGCTGGCAGCAGGACGCACTTTTGTCCGGCTCGATCATGTACAGCTCTCGGCGGGGAGCTTTGCTCACGCGAACGGTACGCATGACGCCCTTTTCGGCAGTTGTAATGACGCCAACTCTGGCGGCTGTAGCCGAGACTTTACCCAACGCGACGAAGGCACGGCTGTCGGCATCGGTTGGAAGAGTGATCGCTGGTCGGCGGATGTCGGCACCACGCCGCTGGGCTTTGCGGTGACAAATTGGGTCGGCGGCATCAGCTGGAAAACCGATCTGAAAGAGGTTGGCATTGTTATCAACGCCTCACGGCGTCCCATCTCCAGTTCGTTACTGGCTTTTGCGGGTACGCGTGATCCCTCGGCGCAGGGCGGAAAAACCGTTGGCGGCGTGGTCGCCACCGGCGGGGGAATGGGGTTGAGTTACGATCGCGGCGGCGCACAAGGCATATGGGGCGATGTCAGCGCGCACCAGATTAGCGGTGAAAACGTTGCGGATAATAGCCGCGAACGTGTAATGGGCGGCTATTACTACAAGCTGATTAATGAAGACAATCGCCGCGCTACCGTCGGATTGAACAGCATGCTGTGGCATTACCAGAAGGATCTCAGCGGTTACAGCTTTGGTCAGGGCGGTTATTACAGTCCGCAGCGCTACCTCTCTTTCTCGCTGCCGGTGAGCTGGCGGCAGCGCATGGAAAACTGGTCGTATGAACTCGGCGGTTCAGCTTCATGGTCGCAATCTCATCGCGATGCGCAGCGGCGCTATCCGCTGAATCCGGGCTTTATGCTGGCCTCGAACCCCCTGTCAGAAAGCAGCACCAGTCGCGGTATCGGTTACACTTTGCAGGCGCTGCTAGAGCGACGCGTGACCGCAAACTGGTTTATTGGCGCGGGCATTGATATCCAGCAAGCTGAAGATTACACGCCAAGCCACGGTTTGATTTATCTGCGTTATTCAGCCGCAGGATGGCAAGGCGATCTGGCGATGCCACCGCAGGCGTTGGTGCCTTATGCCGATTTTAAATAGCGCGCCTTGTCTGAGGAGAATCTGGCGCGCTGGTCTGATTCTGCGTCGACTTGCCGCATAAGCATCAAAAAAAACATTGCGTTGGGATATACTTGCTGCGCATTTTCCTGTCTGATATCTGAGCTTTTTTGTAGTCGGGAGAGAATTTTTGCGGGTAAGTCGGTCACTTACGATAAAGCAGATGGCGACAGTTTCGCTGGTTGCCGTTATCACGGTCAGCATTTTTATCGTCATTCAACTGTTTCATTTTGTGCAGCAGCGCAGGATTGACTACGCCCAGCAAATGGAAACGATTGCGCATAGCGTGCGTCAGCCGCTGTCGGAAGCGGTACTGCGAGCCGATATACCGCAAGCTGAACACATTTTACATTCGCTGAAACCTGCCGGGATTTTATCCCGCGCGGATGTGGTATTACCCAACGCTTTTCAGGCGCTGCATGCGGATTTCGAACCCGAAAAACCGGTGCCGCGCTTAGTGGCGCGCCTGTTTGAACTGCCGGTGCAAATTACACTGCCACTCTATTCCGTTGAAAATACCGGTTCGCCTAAACCGCTGGCGTATCTGGTGTTGCAAGCGAACTCCTCGCGCGTGTATCAATTTATTCTCAGCACGCTCTCGACCATGATCATCACCTATTTGCTGCTGGCGCTGATTCTTTCGGTAGCGATCAGCTGGTGTATCAACCGTTTAATCATTCATCCTCTGCGGAATATCTCCCGCGAGCTACAGGAACTGCCGCCGCAATCTATTCTGGCGCACAAGCTGACGCTGCCGCAGGGACATCGCGATGATGAAATAGGCATGCTGATCCGCAGTTACAATCGCAATCAGCAGGTGCTGGAGTCAGTGCATGATGAAATGAGTCGCCTGACGACCCACTTTGCCGTGACTGATTTACCGAATCGCACCCTGTTTCTCGCCCTGGTTGATCAACACATGCATCATCCTTGTCGACCGTTTGGTTTGATGGTGATCCGCGTAGAAACGCTACAGGAAGCCAACGGCGTGTTGAGTGATGAACAGCGCGACACGCTGATGCTGACGCTGGTGGAGAAAATACGCAGCACACTCGACGATCACACCTTACTGGCGCAAACCGGCCCCAGTGATTTTGCGCTGCTCATGAAGCGCGCCAATAATCCGTTCCGGGCGATACGACTGGCGCGCAACCTGATCATCCGACTTAATCAGCCGGTGAATTTGCAGCAGCTGCAATTACGCCCCAATGCCAGTATCGGATTGGCATTACGCGATGATGAGCCGTTGGGCGCCAATGAACTGCTGGACCGCGCGACCTCGGCAATGATGTCGGCACGCCATCAAGGCAAAAACCAAATCCTGTTCTTTGATGCTGCCTTAACGGAGCGGGCGCAAAAGCGTTTAACCCAAGAGCACGATATTTTGCAGGGCCTGCATGACGAGCAGTTTGCGCTCTACCTCCAGCCGCAAATCAACATGCAAACCGGTGAATTGGCAGGTGCGGAAGCGCTACTGCGCATGCGCCAACCGGATGGCAGCTACGGATTGTCGGAAGAATTTATTGCCAGCGCCGAAGAGATTGGCGTGATCTCCGCCATTGGCCGTTGGGTATTCGAAGAAGCCTGCCGCATTCTGGCGGGTTGGCAAAAGCATGGCGTGATGATTCCACTCAGCGTGAACATTTCAGCCGTGCAACTGCGTGATGCCAGCATGGTGACGCATCTCCAGTCGCTGTTAGAGCGCCATCGTATTGCGCCCGGCACTTTTGTGGTGGAGATTACCGAAACGGCACAGATTGGCGATGCAGAACAGGCGATTTCGCTATTGCGAATGCTTCAGCAAACCGGCGTGGCCGTAGCGCTGGATGATTTTGGCATGGGCTATTCCAATCTGAATTACCTGCATCAGTTCAAAGCCCTACCTGTGAATAAACTGAAGATGGACCGCAGTTTTGTCTCAGCTCTGCCCGATGATGACACCATGGTACGTATTGTGGCGGCAATCGCGGAGATCATTAATCTGGATGTCATTGCTGAGGGTGTTGAAACGAATGAGCAGCGCGACTGGCTACTGGCGCGCGGTATTCATATTGGTCAAGGCTACCTCTACTCTGAAGCTGTGAATCTGACACGTTTCAATCAACAATGGATTGTGAAACCGTCACGAACAGAATAATCACCTGATACATTGATTTTGCGAGAATTTTAGTTACAAAAGTCGCAGCTGAAGCGTTTCAGTTCAGAATTATGTCTGTATCATTTCCCTGGGCTTTGTCAGCCTGTATTAATCACGTAAACAGAGTGTTATTTTTCGGCTACCGGTTGATGTCTGGTTTTTCCAGCCTGACGGTCATGATAACGAATACGACAATATCGTCATTTCTGTCGCTAGTGGACTCCTGTTTATGAAAACCTCGCTATTTAAAAGCCTTTACTTCCAGGTGCTGGTTGCCATCGGCATCGGCGTTTTGATGGGTCATTTTTATCCCGAGTTAGGTACTCAGATGAAGCCGTTGGGTGATGGCTTCGTAAAACTGATCAAGATGATCATCGCTCCCGTAATCTTTTGTACGGTAGTGACCGGCATTGCTGGCATGGAAAGCATGAAAGCAGTTGGACGGACTGGCGCAGTCGCGCTGCTCTATTTTGAGATCGTCAGTACCATTGCGCTGATTATCGGGCTGATCGTGGTCAACGTGGTTCAGCCAGGTGCAGGAATGAATGTTGATCCGGCCACGCTGGATGCCAAAGCCGTGGCGGTTTATGCGCAGCAGGCTGAGCAGCAAGGTATCGTCGCCTTCTTATTGGATGTGATTCCTAATAGCGTGATCGGTGCGTTTGCTGGCGGCAATATTTTACAGGTGCTGCTGTTTGCCGTGCTGTTCGGTTTTGCGCTACATCGTATGGGCAACGCCGGTACGCTGATTTTCAACGTTATCGAAAGCTTCTCGGGTGTGATCTTCGGCATTATCAATATGATTATGCGCCTTGCGCCAATCGGTGCTTTCGGTGCGATGGCCTTCACCATTGGTAAATATGGCGTTGGCTCGCTGGTCCAGCTTGGTCAGTTGATCGTCTGCTTCTATATCACCTGTGTTCTGTTCGTGGTGATAGTTTTAGGGCTAATTGCGCGCGTAGTGGGCTTTAACATCTTCAAGTTCATCGCCTATATCAAAGAAGAGTTGTTGATTGTGCTGGGCACGTCTTCTTCCGAATCAGCGCTGCCGCGCATGTTGGATAAGATGGAACGTCTCGGATGCAAGAAATCGGTAGTGGGGCTGGTTATTCCAACGGGTTACTCGTTTAACCTTGATGGCACCTCTATTTATCTCACCATGGCGGCGGTATTTATCGCGCAAGCAACCAATGCGCACATGGATATTTTCCACCAAATCACCTTGCTGGTGGTATTGCTGCTCTCCTCAAAAGGAGCGGCGGGCGTAACGGGCAGCGGATTTATTGTGCTGGCAGCGACGCTTTCAGCGGTGGGGCATTTACCGGTAGCAGGCCTGGCGTTGATTCTCGGTATTGACCGCTTTATGTCCGAAGCGCGTGCGCTGACCAATTTGGTCGGCAACGGTGTGGCAACGGTGGTAGTCGCGAAGTGGGTAGGTCAGCTGGATGAAAACCAGTTGAAGGAGACACTTTCAGGTAGCAATAAGACGAAAAAAACGTCTGAATCCTCTGTTTAATCACTGATTTCCATTTAAATCCCCACAAATGCCCGCTGTCGCTTGCCCTGACAGCGGGCATTTGGATAATGAACCCCAGTTAATGTTTTTCACTTCGTTGCGCGACATCATGACCTTCCTGTGGTCAAAGACTTTGTTGTTGGATAACAGCGCGGTCCGGCGCCTGCCGGTTCGTTAATAACAGCGGCAGTATGCGCCAGTGATAACGATTTTTTGAATTGTTTGAGTAGGGGTTCACATGCAGGGCACCAGAATTCGGCTTTTAGTTGGTGGATTAGTGCTGGCGGCAACCAGCTATGGTGTACAAGCAGAAACGCTGCAACCCGATCCTGCCTGGCAGGAAGGGAAACTGGATAACGGTTTCAACTGGCAGTTGCTGGCGACACCACAACGCCCCAGCGATCGCATTGAACTGCGTATGGTGGTCAACACCGGTTCGCTGGTGGAAGGGACGCAACAGGCAGGTTTCAGTCATCTGCTGCCGCGTCTTGCCATGGTGCACAACACTGCGCTCGACACTAATCAACAACGCGCCTTATGGCAGCAAGCGATGGACCCGCAGCATCCGCTCCCGCCGGTCATCGCATCTTATGATTACACCCAATTTAACCTTAGCCTGCCCAATAACCGGCCAGAATTGCTGAAAGAAGCATTGAACTGGTTGGCGGCAACGGCAGGTAATATGGCCATTACCGATCAAGTGGTTAACACCGCGCTTTCCGCTTCCGATCCTATTGCGACCTGGCCAGCAAACACCCAGGATGTCTGGTGGCGTTTTCGTCTGAAAGGGTCGGCGCTGCTGGCACATGACCCCGCCGAGCAGCCGCGCGCGCCGGTGGATTTGGCTCAGCTGGAAACCTTTTATCGTCAATGGTATACACCCGATGCAATGACGCTCTATGTGGTTGGCAATGTCGACAGCCGCAGTCTGTCGGAACAGATCAATAAAGCTTTCTCACCGCTAAAAGGCAAGCGCGATGCGCCTGCGCCGTTGCCGACGCTTTCTCCGTTGCCGCATGAGCCGGTGAATCTGGTCAATGGCAAGATGAGCCAGGATCGTCTGTCGCTGGTGTGGGATACGCCATGGCAGCCGATTCGTGATTCGCAAAATTTGCAGCGTTACTGGCAAGGCGATCTGGCACGTGAAGCGTTGTTCTGGCATGTGCAGCGTGCGCTAAGCGACAGCAAAGCGCAGGGCGTACAGGTTGGTTTCGATTGCCGTGTGCTGTACCAACGCGCGCAATGCTCAATCAACATGGATGCGCGCAACGATACGCTGTCCCAGAATATGAATCTGGTGGCGCGTGAGCTGGCGAAAGTGCGTGATAAAGGTTTACCGCAGGAAGAGTTTGATGCGCTGATGGCGCAAAAACTGTTGGAGCTGAACAAACTGTTTACCACCTATGCCCGCACCGATACTGACGTGTTAATCAGTCAGCGTCTGCGTTCGCAGCAAAATTCCGTGGTGGATATTGCGCCTGAACAATATCAAAAACTGCGTCAGGCTTTTTTGGCTGGATTAACGCGCGAGCAGCTGAATCAGGAACTGCGTCAGCAACTCAGTCAGGAATTGATGATGGTGTTGATTCAGCCGGAAGGCGAAGCGGAAACCAACGTGAAAATGTTGCAAAGCGACTGGGATAAGGTGATGGCTCCGCCGGCAACGCCTGCAACCAGCAGCGATGCCAGCCAGCCGGACAGCAGCACTAGCCAACCGGATGGTAGCGCCAGCGACGTTGCGCCGCCGGCTTCTTAACGACTCAGGTTTTTGCCCTGAGCCATTCGGTCACTAACATTGGCCAACTGGCGAGGGGCAAATCTGCCACACCTCGGATACCAAAGCCGTGTCCGCCTTTCTGATAGAAATGCACTTCTGTTGGAACGTTGTGTTCCCGTAATGCGCTAAAGAACACCATGCTGTTATTGACCGATACCGATTCGTCATCAGCAGCGTGGATCAATAACGTCGGCGGGACTTGCGCATGGACGCGTGTTTCCATTGAATAAGCATCAATGGTTTGCTGATCTGGCCAGGCACCAAGCAGGCGAGTACGAGAGCCTTCATGAGCCAATCCTTCACGCATACTGATTACCGGATACACCAGCACCATGGCATCTGGGCGCGGCGAGTGGTTTTCAGCGTTGTCCTGCACCGGATAAAGCTTTTCCGCGAAACGTGTGCCCAAGCTGGCAGCTACGTGACCTCCCGCTGAAAAACCCATCATCACGATATATTTACCGTTCAAGCCGCGCTGCGCACGTTCACGCAATACGCGTACCGCACGCTGCGCATCTGCCAGCGGTGCATCCGGGCCTTCATGATGCCCATCGTAGGGCAGGCGATACGTCATGACCGCCAGCGTATAGCCCATGGAAGTGAAAAAAGTGGCAAGCGCGCTGCCTTCACGATCAATCATTACGCGGTGATAACCACCACCGGGCGCAACAAGCAATGTAATGCCGTTGGACTCAATCGGATGCCAAATGGCCATTTCTGGACAGCGCACGCCCGAAGCGGCACGATCAAAAGGTTCATACGGCTTCGCCATATCAACGATCTGAGGCTGAGCGCGCGAGTCGCTCGCACCTGGCGCATCGCCTTGCGGCCAGATATTAATAATTTCTGTGTTCATAAATAGGTCCTGATGCGAGAGCTGTTGTAATTGTTTTGTTCGCGGCCGGGTAAACAGCGTCCTGCTGTTGTTGATTAAAAGATGGTCTTTTTTAGCAGCGACGTCCATCCGAAAACGGTAAAAATAAGCAGATTAGGACTATGCCTGGTGGTAAGGTGTGTTTGTAACTTGATGATTTTTAAGATTATTAATAATAAATCTATAACGGGGTTTTATATGTTGAAGAGAAGAAAGGGTAGAACCGTTGAAATTTGAGTTAATAACTAAAATACAAAGCGCAAAATTTTATCGGCACTGAAATTTTCAGTTTTTTTAACTCAGCAATTATTAATGTTATTGATGTTTCAGAGCTTGAAAAAAGGCAGCACAACGCTGCCTGATTTATTAAGGTTGCCTTGATTTTCCGTTATACCAATCAAGTGCACGGAAAATTGCAGCAAAGAAACTATAAACGCCAACAATCATAAAAAACCACATTAAAAGATCGTAAGGGTTTTTTGTAACTGAAAAACGACATAAGCTGGTGTTATAAGCAATATGCATTGCTATAAATAATGAAAGCAGACTGATTATTGTTCTACGGGTGCGTGGATCGTTTAAGCGCATTTTCATCACCGCAACGGCTTATTCAAACGTTACCAGGAACATTGTCCGCCAATCCCGCTGTTGTTATTACTATTATTATTTTTGTTGCCACCGTACGGGCTATTATTGCACCCTAAAGACGCACCCAGTGCGCCCGCAGTAGCACCCATTGCCATTCCCGCCGGGCCGCCAGGAATACCACCGATTAATCCTATGATAGCGCCTGCGCCGACGTCGTTAGCGCAACTTTTTGGCGCGCCACCCCTTTTGCCGCCGTTGTAGCCACTGGAGATGGTTCCACCGCTGGATTTGTCTGCAAAGTTGCCCGCGCCAGAGATGATCTCGACTTCTTTTAAAGTCAGTTCACGCATGGAAATTTCCTTATTTTAGTGGTCAGATTTATAGATTTGTCTTTCTCAAGACCAAAAAAATATAAAATAAATGGGCTGCAGAGTAAATCTAAAGCAGGAAGTTAATTATTTTTTTCAGACGCAGATCTACTATTTTATTGAAAATGACAGGTTATATTATTCATGTATTTAACGTGTTCAGGTAACAGTAATTATTAATATTATTATCGGAGGGCGCAATTTAATGAATGGATTTTTTAACGCGTTGTTATAATAACGCCCCAATAAATGGGGCGGAATATTAATTCGGCATGGCATTTAGCGGAATGATGGCGCCGCGATGTTGGATCACCGTGCTGGCAGTGAGATGGCCTCGCTCGGCCGCCGCCTGAGGCGATGCACCGACCAAACGTTGAGAAAGGTAGCCCGCGCTGAATGAGTCACCTGCTGCCGTCGTATCAATGATTTTTTCTTTCGCCAGACGTACCGCAGCGACATCAATCAAAGGATCATCACCGATAGCAACCAGGCAAGATTCTGCGCCGCGTTTGATGACGATTTCACTGGCACCAGCCTCGCGCGTTCGGGCAATAACCGCTTCAAGCGTCTGTTCACCCCATAGCAAATGCTCATCATCCAGAGTCAAGAAGGCGATATCAGTGCAATTTAGCATGGCGCGATAGGCCGCTTGTGCCTGGGATTTATCAGCCCACAAGCGTGGACGGTAGTTGTTATCAAATATCACCTTGCCGCCGTTGGCGCGACAACGCGACAGCAGATCCATTAATTTCTCACGGCTGGCATCAGGCAAAATCGCCAGGCTGATGCCGCTTAAATAGAGGTAATCATAATTTTCGAGCTGCTGGCAAACCGCGTCGCTGTTTGCACTGTCGAGCCAATACCGTGCGGCAGCATCGCTGCGCCAGTACCAGAAGGTGCGTTCGCCGTGTGGATCAGTTTCAATCACATACAGGCCCGGCATTTTGTTATCTAGCCGCTGAATCAGATCGGTTTTAACCTTTTCCTGCTGCCAGGCGGCGATCATTTGATCGCTGAACGAATCTGTACCCAGCGCGGTAACGTAATCTACGCTTAGCTGCGCGTCATCAACCTGGCGGGCGATATAAACTGCGGTGTTGAGCGTATCACCGCCAAAACCACGTTTAATGTTCTCACCCTTTTCGGACAGCTCAATCATGCATTCGCCAATAACGGCGATTTTTTTCTGCGTCATGGTTTTCGGCCTGTAGTGAAATATTGCATTAGTCTCGCGTCTGGTATGGCAGACGTCAACGATTTTTAAAACGCCGTTTTGATTCCACTTAAGTCGCGATTAGGGTGCGATCTGATTGATAAAGCGAATAAATGCAGGCTTTTTTCGCCGATTGTTTAGGTAGGTGGGTTGGTACACTCTTCGCTTTATTGCGGCCCTAAAAAAAAGTAATTACCAAAATTGCCGTTAGGTTGCCGCATTGAGGCGCTCGCCACCAACCAGGAAAATACCATGGTGATGGAGAATATTAGTCCCAGACTACCTTCTTCGACTGACATCAATCCCCCGCAGGAAACGCGCCTTTTCTGGCAGCAATGCCAACGGTTTTATACTTTTCAGCCGATCTATCAGACCACGGGTCGGCTGTTAGCGATTGAATTGTTGACCGCCATCACCCATCCGTCTACGCCGGAGGAAAAGTTATCGTCTGAAGCCTATTTCGCGGCGCTCGATATTCCTCAACGTCTGTATGTTGTGCATGAACAGCTGGAACTCTTAACGCAGTGGGCCACTTTTTTCGAACGCACCGGCATTGTCGCATCCGTGAATATTGACGGCCCTTCGCTGCTGTCGATTCAAAATCATCCCACCATTCGCAATTTAATTGCGCGCTTGCCTTGGGTGCGATTCGAACTGACCGAACACCATGTTTTGCCGCAGGAAGAGATGGTGGCGCAGATGCCGGAACTCGGCCCGCTTTGGCTGGATGATTTCGGTTCCGGCATGGCAAATTTCTCTGCTCTGACTGAACTCAAGTACGACTACATCAAGCTTTCGCGTGAACTGTTCATCCTGCTGCGCGCCAGCGAAGAGGGATGCAGCTTGTTTTCTATGTTGTTGGCTTTGATTAACCGTTACTGCAATGGCGTGATTGTTGAAGGTGTAGAAACAGAAGAGGAGTGGCAACAAGTGCAATCTTCTCCTGCTATGGCGGCGCAAGGCTATTTTTTTTCGCGCCCAGTGCCCTTTTCTGAATTGAATCATCTTCCTATCCAGCTTCCCTGATGCCGTTCCCCACGCTCTCGACTATCTTTAACGGAGACCGGGGAAGGGCAAGGAGAATGCAAAATGTCACGTACGGGAAAAATAGTAAGCTGGATTATTGGGATTTTTTTATTGTTGGTTGTGGTGATCATCGTGGTGATTGCCACGTTTGACTGGAATCGCCTGAAGCCAACCATCAACCAGAAAGTCTCCACTGAACTGAACCGTCCTTTCGCCATTCGCGGCGATTTAGGCGTGGCCTGGGAGCGCAATCGCGACGAACCGGGCTGGCGCAGCTGGGTGCCGTGGCCGCATCTGCATGCGCAGGACATCATGCTGGGCAATCCGCCCGAAATTCCAGAAGTGACGATGGTGCATTTACAACGCGTGGACGCCACGCTGGCACCGTTGGCTCTGCTGCATAAAGAAGTTTTTATTCCGTGGATCAAACTGGAAGCGCCCGATGCACGCCTGATCCAAACAGCGGATAAGAAAAATAACTGGACCTTCAATCTTGCCAACAGTGACAGCAAAGATGAAAACGCGCCGCCGTCAGCCTGGTCATTCCGTCTCGACAATATCCTGTTTGATCAAGGTCAGATTCGTTATCGCGACGCCGTCAATAAAGCCGATGTCACGGTAAAAGTGAATCCGCTGGGTAAACCGTTACCTTATGCACAAATTGCTGGCGGCGATGACAAGCAAAAAGGCGCGGGTGATTTTGTCTTTGGCTGGCAGGCGAACGGCACCTACAACAATGAGCGGCTGGTTGGCGAAGGCAAAATTGGTGGCATGTTATCGCTGCGCAGCCAGACAACGCCATTCCCTCTCCAGGCAGATATTCGCAACGGCAGTACACGCGTGCAGGTCACGGGCGGGTTGCAAGATCCGATGAATCTTGGCGGACTGGATGTGCGTCTGCGCTTCTCGGGTGACACCTTAGCCAACTTGTATGGTTTAACCGGCGTGTTGCTGCCTGATACCCCGCCGTACGAAACCGATGGTCATCTGATCGCCAAGTTTGCGGGTGAGAAGGGGCCGGTTTTCCACTATGAGAATTTTAATGGACATATTGGCGACAGCGATATTCACGGATCGCTGACTTATACCCAAGGCAAACCGCGGCCTAAACTGGCTGGCGAACTGACATCTCGTCAGCTGCGCATGGCTGATTTGGGGCCGCTGATTGGGGTAGATTCCGGTAAAGGCAGTGAAAAAACCGTGCAGGCTAAAGCGCAGCGCGGTGAAAAATCGACGCAGCCTGCCGATCGTGTCTTGCCGCATGACACGTTTGATACCAAAAGCTGGGATGTCATGGACGCTGATGTGAAGTTCAGCGGAAAGCGCATCGAACACAGTAATTCGCTGCCGTTAAGCGATCTTTATACCCATTTACAGCTTAAAAACGGTGATTTGCTGTTAGATCCGCTGCGCTTTGGTATGGCGGGCGGCAGTCTGAACAGCACCATACATCTGGAAGGCGATCGAACCCCGATGCGGGGACGCGCGGATATACATGCACGTAAACTGCATCTGCGTCAGTTGTTCCCGGATGTAACTGCCATGCAAAACAGCATGGGTCAGCTAAACGGTGATGCCAGCTTTACCGGCAACGGCAACTCAGTGGCGGATTTGCTGGCGACCAGTAATGGTCAACTCAAGTTGCTGATGAACGATGGTTTAATTAGCCGCAGCCTGATGGAAATAGCCGGGCTGAATGTCGGTAATTACGTGGTGGGTAAACTCTTCGGTGATGATGAAGTGCGTATCAACTGCGCTGCGACCGATATCAAACTGCAAAACGGCTTAGCAACGCCGAACCTCTTTGTGTTCGATACCGAGAACGCGGTGATTAATATTACCGGCAACGCCAACTTTGCCAACGAACGCATGGATCTCACCGTTAATCCTGAGAGTAAAGGTGTGCGTATTATCACGCTGCGATCGCCGCTTTACGTGCGCGGCACGTTTAAAAGCCCGGATGCGGGGGTGAAAGCGGGGCCGTTAATTGCACGTGGCGCGGCAGCGGTAGCATTGGGCGCGGTGGTTGCGCCTGCCGCCGCATTGCTGGCACTGATTTCTCCAAGTGATAATGAAGACAATCAGTGCAGCACTATTTTGCAGCAGATGAAGAGCAAGAAGTAATCAGTTACGGTAGATCACTTTGATGATGTGATAACCAAAAGCGGTTTTCACCGGTCCGTAAGGTTTCAGCAGCGGGCAGGTGAAGACCGCTTTATCAAAGGCCGGCACCATTTGCCCCTGACGAAACTCCCCTAAATCACCGCCGTTACGCCCTGACGGGCAGGTTGAATGTTTCTTCGCCAACTGCTGGAAGTTTTCGCCTTTTTCCAGTTTTGCCAGTAACTCTTTAGCCAGCGCTTCCTCTTTCACGAGGATGTGTAAAGCCGCCGCGGTTTTCGCCATGATAGTGTCTCGTTGTGTATAATCGTCGCCCATTATAACCCTATCTTTCGAACTGTAGGTGCGTTGCTCACCGCTGTGGTTCTGGTTCGAGATTGGGTATCTGCCGTCTTTTTCATTTTCTACTGAGTGATATTCCGTTATGCGTTTAAACCCCGGTCAACAACGTGCTGTCGAATTTGTCACCGGACCTTGCCTGGTGCTGGCGGGTGCGGGATCGGGAAAAACCCGTGTTATTACCAATAAGATTGCGCATCTGATTCGTGAGTGCGGCTACCAGGCACGCCACATTGCGGCGGTAACATTTACCAATAAAGCGTCTCGCGAGATGAAAGAGCGAGTGGCGCAGACATTGGGCCGCAAAGAAGCTCGTGGCCTGATGATCTCAACGTTCCATACCTTGGGGCTTGAGATCATTAAGCGCGAATACGTCGCGTTGGGCATGAAATCAAACTTCTCGCTGTTTGACGACCAAGACCAGCTCGCCTTGCTGAAGGAGCTGACCAAACAGTGGCTGGAAGAAGATAAAGCGCTGGTACAGCAGCTTATTTCAACGATCTCAAACTGGAAAAACGATCTTGTCGATCCGCCTCGGGCCGCCGCTCTGGCGCGTTCCGAGCGAGATACTATTTTTGCGCACTGTTATAGCTTGTACGACCAGCACCTTAAAGCCTGCAACGTGTTGGACTTTGATGATTTGATTCTGCTGCCTACGCTCTTGTTGCAGCGCAACCAGGAGGTGCGTGAACGCTGGCAGCAGCGCATTCGTTATCTGCTGGTCGATGAGTATCAGGACACCAACACCAGTCAATACGAATTGGTGAAATTGCTGGTAGGGGCGCGGGCGCGTTTTACCGTCGTTGGCGATGACGACCAATCGATCTATTCGTGGCGTGGCGCACGTCCACAAAATCTGGTTCTGCTGAAAGAAGATTTTCCCGCGTTGGAGGTCGTCAAGCTGGAGCAAAATTACCGCTCCTCGCAGCGCATTCTGAAAGCGGCGAATATCTTGATTGCCAACAATCCGCATGTGTTTGAAAAACGTCTTTTTTCCGAGCTGGGCATCGGCAATGAATTAAAAGTGCTGAGCGCGAATAATGAAGATCATGAAGCAGAGCGCGTGGCGGGTGAAATGATTGCGCATCACTTCATCAATAAAACGGCCTACAAAGATTACGCCATTCTTTACCGTGGCAATCATCAGTCGCGCGTGTTTGAAAAGCAGCTGATGCAAAACCGTATTCCTTATCGTATTTCAGGTGGCACTTCATTCTTCTCGCGACCGGAAATCAAAGATTTATTAGCCTATTTGCGCGTGTTAACCAATCCCGATGACGACAGCGCTTTTCTGCGAATCGTCAATACGCCACGCCGTGAAATTGGGCCGGCCACGCTGCAAAAGCTGGGTGAATGGGCCAATCTGCGTAATAAAAGTTTATTTAACGCCAGCTTCGATGTAGGGCTGGGACAAACGCTGACGGGGCGCGGACTAGAGCATTTGCAGCGTTTTACCCAATGGTTGAATACGCTGATCCAACTGACCGAACGTGAACCGGTGAATGCCGTGCGCGACTTGATCCGCGGTATCGATTACGAAAGTTGGCTGTTTGAAACGTCAGGCAGCCCTAAAGCCGCTGAAATGCGCATGAAAAACGTCAATACGCTGTTTCAGTGGATGACTGAGATGCTTGAAGGCACCGATCTGGATGAGCCAATGACGCTGGCGCAGGTTGTTACGCGCTTTACCTTGCGTGACATGATGGAGCGCGGTGAAAGCGATGAAGAGCTGGATCAGGTGCAACTGATGACGCTGCATGCTTCGAAAGGGCTGGAGTTCCCGTACGTTTATCTGGTCGGCATGGAAGAGGGTTTGCTGCCACATCAGAGCAGCATCGATGAAAACAATATCGAGGAAGAACGCCGCCTTGCTTACGTGGGCATCACCCGTGCGCAAAAGGAGCTGACGTTCACTTTATGCCGCGAACGTCGCCAATATGGCGAGTTAATGCGCCCAGAACCTAGCCGCTTCTTACTTGAGCTGCCGCAAGATGATGTGGTGTGGGAAACCGAACGTAAAGTAGTAAGTGCGGAAGAGCGCATGAAAACCGGCCAGAGTCGCGTGGCAGGATTAAGAGCGATGCTGGAAAAGGCGAAGAAAGCGTAGTTGAAACCGAGTGATCAAGAGGCCAAATCTGGCCTCTGATCGCTAAATCACACTGAATGCAGGCTTAAGGTTGCTTTGACAAGTTCAGCGGCTGCGATCAGGAAATCGTTAACAGCCAGTGGACGTAAGATTGATAATGGCTTTCCTGCTCGAGCAACTCAGCGCGTAGCGGATGCATATCAAGCCAGCCCGCTGGCAACGTAAGGTGCAGGGCATCATCATCGGCCCGTAATCGCACCGCTGGCAATGTGTCGTCGCGTCGGCGGCTCGAAAAAATAATCGCTAAACGCAGTAAGCGACACATGCGCTCCGCCAGGCGCGGCGGCACGGCATTTTGCTGCGTGAGCAACGCTAAATCGATGCTGCCACTTTGGTTTTGCAACAGGCAAGCCAGCAATTTTTTCTGAGCAGGCGTAAAACCGGGAAGGTCGAGATGGCGAATCAGATAAGCAGCGTGTTGCGGAGCATGGCGGAAATCAACGCTCAGGCCTATTTCGTGAATGGCGCAGGCGCTAAGCAGTAAATCGCGACAGCGCTGATCGAGCTTCCACAGCGCGCTGACCTGACGGAAAAACGTTTCCCCAAGCTGACGTACGCGGCTCGCCTGTTCGACGTCAATGTTGAAGCGTCGCTGAACATTTTGCAGTGTGCGGGTACGAATATCGCGATCGATGGGCAGATGCAGCATGCCGTAAACCAATCCTTCACGCAGTGCGCCGCCCGCCAGCGTCATGCTTTCGATATGCAGCTCCTGAAAAATGGCGATTAAAATCGACAGGCCGCTGGGGAAAACCAGCGCACGCTCCAACGTCAATCCTTCAATCTCCAACTCTTCCAGCTTGCCGCATTGAATTGCACGCTGTTTTAGTTGCTGCAATTTGCTTAAGGTGATGCGCTCGTCCATACCTTGCGCCACCATAATCTCTTGCAGCGCCTGAACGGTGCCTGATGCGCCAACACAAGCTTGCCAGCCTTGTTCGCGCAGCCGAGACGCCACAGGGTGAATCATTTCACGCGCCGCTTGTTCAGCCTGATCAAAATTTTCTTTTGCCAGATGGCGATCGCTGAAAAAACGCTCCAGCCAGGTGACGCAACCCATTGATAAGCTAAATAACACCGTAGCGTGGGACCCGTCGCCGGTTGCCAGTTCTGTGCTGCCGCCACCGATATCGACCACCAATCGTTGATCGGAACCCCCTGTGGTGTGAGCCACACCTTGATAAATCAGGCGGGCTTCTTCTTCTCCGCTGATCACGTTGATGTCACAGCCGAGAATTTTTTGGGCGGTTTCAAGGAATTGTTGCGCATTGGACGCAAGACGCAGCGTGGCAGTTGCCACGACGCGAATTTGATCAAGAGGAATATCTTGTAGCTGTTCCGAAAACAGTTTGAGGCATTGCCAGCCGCGCGTCATCGCTTCAGCTGACAACTGGTTGCTCTTATCCAGACCTGCAGCAAGGCGTACCTTGCGCTTAATTTTCGCAACGGTCTGAATACTGCCAGACACTTCGCGCACCACCAACATATGAAAGCTGTTAGATCCTAAATCAATCGCAGCATAAAGTGACGATGCGCTTAGCATGGTGAGCTTAACTCGAACGTTTACGGTTATTGTTGCGTGGTGCACCGCGACGGTTGGCGTTGTTACCGCCACGACGTGGACCGTTGCCCGTGCGGCTACGCGCCAGACGTTTTGGTGGCGGCAGATCGCTCATCAACGCGTCACTGTTGTATTTACTGACCGGAATGCTGTGACCAATGTACTCTTCAATGCCAGGCAAATTCAGTGCGTATTCTTCACACGCCAGGCTGATTGAATGGCCGCTGGCACCTGCGCGTCCGGTACGACCAATGCGGTGAACGTAATCTTCACGATCGTCCGGCAGGTCATAGTTAAAGACGTGAGTTACCGCAGGAATATGCAGGCCACGTGCGGCAACATCGGTAGCGACAAGAATGTCAACATCACCTTTGGTGAAGTCATCCAGAATGCGCAGACGCTTCTTCTGTGCCACATCACCCGTCAACAAACCAACGCGATGACCATCGGCAGCCAAATGGCCCCAGATATCTTCACAACGATGCTTGGTGTTGGCGAAAATGATCGCGCGGTCTGGCCACTCTTCTTCCAGCAAAGTCTGCAGCAGGCGCATTTTCTCTTCGTTAGACGGATAGAAAAGCTCTTCCTGAATGCGGTGACCGGTTTTTTGCTCGGGTTCTACTTCAACATATTCGGCGCTGTTCATGTGTTCGAACGCCAGTTCACGCACTCGGTAGGAGAGCGTGGCGGAGAACAACATACTCAGACGTTGGGACGCAGCCGGCATGCGGCGGAATAACCAGCGAATATCTTTAATAAAGCCGAGATCAAACATGCGATCGGCTTCGTCCAGCACCATGACCTGAATAGCACCGAGGTTAACGTGATTTTGCTTTGCGTAATCGATTAAACGACCGGTGGTGGCGATAAGAATATCAACGCCGTTTTCCAGCACTTTAAGCTGTTTATCATAGCCGTCGCCGCCATATGCCAGGCCAAGTTTCAACCCGGTTGTGGCTGCCAGCGGTTCTGCGTCGGCATGAATTTGCACCGCAAGTTCACGCGTTGGGGCCAGAATTAATGCGCGTGGCTGATTGACCTGACGGCCTTCCGCCGCAGGATTTGAGAGAAGATGATGAAACGTTGACGTTAAAAACGCCATCGTTTTGCCGGTACCGGTTTGCGCCTGACCTGCGACATCACGCCCTGAAAGCGTAAAAGGCAGTGCTAACGCCTGAATCGGCGTGCAATGCTGAAAGCCTTTAATATCAAGGGCTTCCACCACCGTAGGGTGCAGGGCGAAGTCGGAAAACTTCTGTTCGGTTAAGTGTGTTTTGCTCATAGTGTGGTAGAATATCAGCTTACTATCGCTTTACGAAAGCGTATCCGATGAAATAAAGTCAACCTACATTGGTATATTTTACGCCAATTCGCCAGGCATAATCTTGTGGAGTAAAACATGAGCAGCGATAAAATCGTTCATCTGACCGATGACAGTTTCGACACCGACGTGCTAAAAGCCGACGGCGTTACACTGGTAGATTTCTGGGCTGAATGGTGTGGTCCTTGTAAAATGATCGCCCCTATCCTTGATGAAGTCGCAGAAGAGTACGATGGCAAATTGACCATCGCTAAGCTGAACATCGACGACAATCCGGGCACTGCACCGAAATACGGTATTCGTGGTATTCCGACGCTGCTACTGTTTAAAAACGGTGAAGTCGCCGCGACCAAAGTGGGCGCCTTGTCCAAAGGTCAATTGAAAGAGTTCCTGAACGCCAATCTGGCTTAATCAGGACTGAACGTTCAGCATTGGTGAATTTTTTGCCTGCTGCTGGACGTTCTCTTTCAAGCATGCTAAGTTACCAAGACTGCATTACGCACTTACCTTGTAGTTAGCATCTAAAAGTTTTCCCTTGTTAAACCCTGTCGCACTGTACCTATAACAGCGGTTTTGCAATCTGACGGTTAGCTCCAACTTTGGCATAGCAATCGAACCCTCTCCACGCTTCCAGTCGCCATCCCTGACGATGATCGTCGAGAAGAGTCGAAAAAAGCCATTAACAGGCATGGATTAATTGCCATACCACTCACGACAAACATTCCGAGTATTACCCCGAGTTTAAGAACCCATCACTATGAATCTTACCGAATTAAAGAACACGCCGGTTTCTGAGCTGATTACCCTCGGCGAAAATATGGGGCTGGAAAACCAGGCTCGCATGCGCAAGCAGGACATTATTTTCTCAATCCTGAAGCAGCACGCGAAAAGCGGCGAAGACATCTTTGGTGATGGCGTGCTGGAGATATTGCAGGATGGATTTGGTTTCCTCCGCTCTGGAGACAGCTCCTACCTCGCCGGTCCCGATGATATCTACGTTTCCCCTAGCCAAATCCGCCGCTTTAACCTTCGCACTGGTGACACCATTTCTGGCAAAATTCGCCCACCTAAAGAAGGTGAGCGCTACTTTGCCCTGCTGAAAGTTAACGAAGTCAACTATGACAAGCCGGAGAACGCGCGGAACAAGATTCTGTTCGAAAACCTCACGCCGCTGCACGCTAACAGCCGTATGCGTATGGAGCGGGGTAATGGCTCAACTGAAGATTTGACAGCTCGCGTACTGGATCTGGCTTCGCCAATTGGTCGCGGTCAACGTGGTCTGATCGTCGCACCGCCGAAAGCCGGTAAAACCATGCTGCTGCAGAACATTGCACAGAGCCTGGCGTATAACCATCCCGATTGCGTGCTGATGGTGTTGCTGATTGACGAACGTCCAGAAGAAGTGACTGAGATGCAGCGTCTGGTTAAAGGTGAAGTTATCGCTTCAACCTTTGATGAGCCAGCCTCTCGCCACGTTCAGGTTGCTGAAATGGTGATCGAAAAGGCCAAGCGCTTGGTCGAACACAAGAAAGACGTGATCATTCTGCTCGACTCCATTACGCGTCTGGCGCGTGCCTACAACACCGTGGTACCCGCTTCTGGTAAAGTATTGACCGGTGGTGTGGACGCTAACGCCCTGCATCGTCCGAAGCGTTTCTTCGGTGCAGCACGTAACGTAGAAGAGGGCGGCAGCCTGACCATCATCGCGACCGCTCTGGTTGATACGGGCTCGAAGATGGACGAAGTGATTTACGAAGAGTTTAAAGGCACCGGTAACATGGAATTGCACCTCTCACGTAAAATCGCTGAAAAACGTGTCTTCCCAGCGATTGATTACAATCGTTCAGGTACGCGTAAAGAAGAGCTGCTTACCACTCAGGAAGAGCTGCAGAAAATGTGGATCCTGCGCAAGATTATTCACCCAATGGGCGAAATCGATGCCATGGAATTCCTCATTAACAAGTTGGCGATGACCAAAACCAACGACGAATTCTTCGATATGATGAAGCGTTCCTGATTTTATAAAAAATAAGCCGAACGCGAGTTTCGGCTTTTTTAGTAAAATGAGCAGGAAATCGTAACAACGCCACGTCTTAACGTGGCGTTTTTCATTTCTGGGCTATAGGATTGAACTCTGACAGGAGCATTTATAATGACTGTGGTAGCGGTGGTGAATTATTAAGCATTCACGCACCTCTTCATGCAGAATTCGGATTCTGGAGCAGCAGTAAAAGTGGATTTTCGCGTATTGTTGCCCAAGATGTTAGCTGAGAGCGTTTAACGTGAATTTACTCACTATGAGTACTGAGCTTGGTTTAATTTTTCTCTTTTCTTTAGTCTTCCTCTTTTTTGCTCGTAAAGCAGCTAAAAAAATTGGTTTGGTTGATACGCCGAATTCGCGTAAACGTCATCATGGGGCGATTCCGCTGGTTGGCGGCATATCCGTATATGCAGGGATCTGTTTTACCTTCGCGATTACAAATTATTATTTGCCGCACGCGCTGCTGTTTTTAGCCTGCGCGGGTGTTCTGGTATTGGTAGGCGCGCTAGACGATCGCTTTGATATCAGCGTGAAAATTCGCGCCGTGGTGCAAGCCATTGTTGCTGTTGTGATGATGGTGGGTGCCAAACTCTACTTACTCAGCCTTGGGTTTATTATCGGTCCGGTTGAGTTGATTGTTGGGCCGTTTGGCTATGTGCTAACGCTGTTTGCCGTATGGGCGGCCATTAACGCCTTTAATATGGTGGATGGCATTGACGGCCTGCTGGGTGGCCTTGCGTCTGTTACTTTTGCGGCGATGGGCATCATCCTCTATTTCGATGGTCAGTTCAGCCTCGCCATGTGGTGCTTTGCGATGATCGCCGCCACGCTGCCTTATATCCTGCTTAATCTCGGTTTTCTGGGGCGCCGCTATAAAGTCTTTATGGGCGATGCCGGCAGTACGATGATTGGCTTCACCATCATCTGGATTTTGCTGGAAACGACGCAAGGATTAAGCCATCCCATCACCCCTGTTACCGCGCTGTGGTTAATCGCCATTCCTCTGATGGACATGGTTGCGATCATGTATCGTCGCCTGCGCAAAGGTATGAGTCCGTTTTCTGCCGACCGCCAGCACATTCATCACCTGATCATGCGGGCCGGTTTTAGCTCGCGTCAGGCCTTTATGTTGATCACCGTTGCTGCCGCGATTCTCGCGGGTATTGGTGTGTTAGGCGAATATCTCGCCTTTATCCCCGAATGGGTGATGCTGGTGCTGTTCCTGTTTGCCTTTATGGTTTACGGCTATTGCCTGAAGCATGCCTGGCGTGTAGCGCGACGTATTCGACGCATCAAGCGCCGTATTAATAGCGCCCGAGACGCGAAGAAAAAATGACTCTGATAAGACCTTACAAAGGATAACCCTGTTATGCCCTCTGACGTTGTGGAGAACGAACTGGATATTCGCGGCCTGTGCTGCTGCTTATGGCGTGGAAAGCGCTGGATTATTGGTCTTGCGTTGCTGTTTGCCGTGATCGCCTGGCTAGCCACGCTGTTGATGAAACAGGTATGGAGCACCACGGCGATGACTGAACGCCCAACGGTGAATATGCTGGGTTCTTACTACGCTCAGCAGCAGTTTCTCAGTAACCTGGACGTGCATAACAATGCGCTGACGCTGAGTGCACCGTCGCCTACGATCATGGATGAGGTTTACCAGGAATTTGTCATGCAGCTCTCATCCTGGGATACGCGCCGGGAGTTCTGGCAGCAAACGGACTATTTCAAAAGCCGTAAAACGGGGAATGCGCATAATGATGCGGCGCTGCTGGACGATTTAATCGGTAATGTCCAGTTTACACCCGCTGACACCGCGCACAGTACCTTCGATAACGTCAAATTAAAGGCGGAAACGGCCAGCGATGCTAACAATCTGCTGCGGCAATATATCGCCTACGCCAGCGAACGTGCTGCACGTCATCTCAACACTGAACTTACCGGCGCATGGCAAGTGCGCAGTGCACAGCTGCAAGCCCAGGTTAAACGTCAGGAAGATGTGGCAAAAGCGGTGTTTCAGCGTCAGGAGCATCGCCTGCAACAGGCGTTAAAAATTGCAGACCAGCAAGGTATTCGTGAAAAGCAGCCGCGTGATATTGGAGAAAACCTGGCGGACAGCGATCTGTTTTTGTTAGGTCAACCGATGCTGCAAGGTCAGCTAGAGACTTTGCAGGCAACGGGCCCGACCTACGATATAAGCTATGATCAAAACAGAGCAATGCTTACCACGTTGCAGGCAGGTCCGGCGCTGAACAGCAAATTTCAAACCTACCGCTATTTACGCACACCGGAAGAGCCGGTCTCGCGTGACAGCCCGCGTCGTCTGTTTATGATGATCATGTGGGGCGCCATTGGCGCGTTGGTGGGTGCAGGTGTGGCGCTGATGCGTCGGCCGCGTCCGATGTTAGAACCGCGTCATTGAGAGAAACAGAGTGAAAGTTCTGACAGTATTTGGTACTCGCCCCGAAGCCATCAAGATGGCGCCGCTCGTGAAAGCATTGGCGCAGGATCCCGCCTTTGAATCACGTCTGTGCGTGACTGCGCAGCATCGTGAAATGCTTGATCAGGTGCTGCGTTTATTTCAACTGCAACCCGATTACGATCTCAACATCATGCGCCCTGAACAGGGGTTGACTGAAATCACCTGCCGCATTTTGCAGGGCATGAAAACCGTATTGCTCGATTTCAAACCTGATGTCGTGCTGGTACATGGTGATACCACCACCACGTTGGCGGCAAGCCTGGCCGCATTTTATCAACAGATTCCCGTCGCGCATGTTGAGGCGGGACTGCGTACCGGCGATTTATCATCGCCGTGGCCGGAAGAGGCTAACCGCAAGTTGACGGGGCACCTCGCCAGTCTGCATTTCACGCCAACGTTACGTTCACGGCAGAATCTGCTGCAGGAGAACCTGCCGGATGCGCGCATCTTTGTTACCGGCAATACGGTTATAGATGCGCTGCTGTGGGTGCGCGATCGGGTGTTAGATGACAGCGATCTCAATGCGCAATTAACCGCACGTTACCCTTTCCTTGATGAAAGTAAAAAGCTGATTCTGGTTACAGGCCATCGTCGTGAAAGCTTCGGTGAGGGTTTTGAGCGCATCTGTAGCGCGCTGGCACAAATCGCTCGTCAGCATCCTGATGCGCAAATTGTTTATCCGGTTCACCTTAATCCCAACGTCAGCGAACCGGTAAACCGTATTCTCAGCGGTATTGAAAACATCATTCTTATTGAACCGCAAGAGTACTTGCCTTTTGTCTGGCTGATGAATCGTGCCTGGCTGATTCTTACCGATTCGGGCGGTGTTCAGGAAGAAGCGCCCTCGCTGGGTAAACCGGTGCTGGTAATGCGTGATACCACTGAACGACCTGAAGCGGTGGAAGCGGGAACAGTAAGATTGGTTGGCACCGATATTGAAAAAATCGTTAATGAAGTGAGCCAGTTGCTGACGGATGAAGCCGCCTGGCAGGCAATGAGCCGCGCCCATAATCCCTATGGTGATGGCGCCGCCTGCGGACGCATTTTGCAAGCCTTAAAAGATAACAGAGTCGACTTATGAGTTTTGAAACCATTTCCATCATTGGACTGGGTTACATTGGGCTGCCAACCGCAGCCGTTTTTGCCTCTAAAGGGAAAAAGGTGGTAGGCGTAGATATCAATGCGCGTGCTGTTGAAACCATCAATCGTGGTGAGATTCATATTATTGAGCCCGATTTAGATCGCGTAGTGCATGACGCTGTGGCGCGCGGTGATCTACGGGCAACCACAAAACCCGAAGCCGCAGAGGCTTTTCTGATTGCCGTGCCCACGCCGTTTAGGGATGAGCACCAACCCGATTTACGCTTCGTCAAAGCGGCCGCAGAATCCATCGCACCGGTGCTTAAAAAGGGCGATTTAGTGATTCTCGAATCGACTTCGCCCGTCGGCAGCACCGAACAAATGGCGGAATGGTTAGCCGCAGCGCGTCCTGATTTGCGCTTTCCGCAGCAGAGTGAAGCGCCTGATATTTTTATTGCCTATTGCCCGGAACGCGTCTTGCCTGGGCAGGTCATGGTTGAGCTTATCAATAACGATCGCGTCATTGGTGGCATGTCAGCCGCCTGTTCTGCGCGCGCCAGCGAGTTGTATCGCATTTTCCTTAAAGGTGAATGTGTGGAAACCAACGCCCGCACCGCTGAAATGTGCAAGCTAACGGAGAACAGTTTCCGCGACGTCAATATCGCCTTCGCCAACGAGCTATCGCTGATTTGCGCCGATCAAGGGATTAACGTGTGGGAACTGATCGCATTGGCAAATCGCCACCCGCGCGTCAATATTCTCCAGCCCGGACCCGGCGTAGGCGGTCATTGTATCGCTGTCGATCCTTGGTTTATCGTGGCGCAAAATCCTGAACTGGCGCGGCTGATTCGCACTGCGCGCGAAGTCAATGATGCCAAACCACAGTGGGTATTAGATCAGGTGAAAAAAGCCTTAGCCGATTGCCTGGTGCAAACCGGTAAACGTGCCAGTGAGCTCACCATCGCCTGTTTTGGTCTGGCGTTTAAACCGAATATCGATGATTTACGCGAAAGCCCGGCGATGGGCGTAGCACAGCTGATTGCCGAATGGCACAGCGGCGCTACATGGGTTGTTGAGCCCAATATTACCCAGATTCCGTCTGCGCTGGCTGAACATGCCACGTTAGTTGCCTGCGAAGAGGCGCTTAACCAAGCTGATTTGCTGGTGATGCTGGTTGATCACCGTGCTTTCCGTGCCATTGATGCTGCGCAAGTTACGCAATCCTGGATTGTAGATACCAAAGGCGTGTGGCGATGAAGCAGTTTCTGGTGACGGGCGGCGCTGGTTTTATTGGCTCAGCGCTGGTGAGATATTTGATCAACGAAACTGATCATCAAGTCTTGGTGGTGGATAAACTGAGTTACGCTGGCAACCTTACGTCCTTGGCCAGCGTTATTCACCATCCGCGTTTCAAGTTTGAACAGGTAGATATTTGCGATCGGTCAGAATTAGACCGCGTGATGAAACAGTATCAACCCGATTGCATCATGCATCTGGCTGCGGAAAGCCATGTTGATCGTTCAATCGATGGGCCGATCGCTTTTATTGAAACCAATATTATCGGCACTTATCAGCTGCTTGAAGCCGCGCGCTTTTACTGGAATTCGATGGAAGATGAGCGCAAAAAGGCTTTTATCTTCCATCATATTTCAACGGATGAAGTATTTGGCGATCTTCATGACCAGAGCGCATTTTTCACTGAAACGACGCCGTATGCACCGAGCAGCCCTTATTCTGCAACCAAAGCCAGCAGCGACCATTTGGTTCGCGCCTGGCTACGCACTTACGGCTTGCCGATTATCGTCACGAACTGCTCAAACAATTACGGCCCTTACCATTTTCCCGAAAAGCTGATTCCGCTCACCATCATCAATGCACTGGCAGGCAAAGCCTTACCGATTTATGGCAATGGGCAGCAAGTACGCGATTGGTTATTTGTGGACGATCATGCGCGCGCGCTTTATCGCGTGGTGAGCAGAGGTAAAGTGGGTGAAACTTACAATATTGGTGGTCACAACGAACGCAAAAATATTGAGGTAGTGGAAACGATTTGCTCGCTGTTGGAAGAGCTGGCTGCAGATCGCAAACCAACAAATACCGCACATTTCCGTGACCTTATTACCTACGTGACTGACCGTCCTGGCCACGATCAGCGTTATGCCATCGACGCCAGCAAGATCGCACGTGAACTTGGCTGGACGCCACAGGAAACCTTTGAAAGCGGCATGCGTAAAACCGTGGCATGGTATCTCGATAATCCCGCTTGGTGGCAGGCTATTCTTGATGGCCGTTATCGTGGTGAACGCCTCGGCTTAACGCAATAACAGGCGCAAGGAGCAGAGATGAAAGGCATTATTTTGGCTGGAGGTTCGGGCACGCGGCTACATCCCATCACCCGCGCCGTTTCGAAGCAGTTGCTGCCCGTATACGATAAACCGATGATTTACTATCCATTATCGGTATTAATGCTGGCGGGAATTCGCGATATTTTGCTCATTACGACGCCAGAAGATCGTGACCAGTTTCAACGATTATTAGGTGATGGCAGCGAATTTGGCCTTCAGATTACCTATGCAGTACAACCCAGCCCGGATGGATTAGCGCAAGCCTTTATCATTGGCGAAACCTTCATCGGCAACGACAGTTGCTGTTTGGTACTGGGCGATAATCTCTATTTCGGCCAGGGTTTCAGCCCTAAGCTCAAGAAAGTTGTCGAGCAGAATCAGGGTGCCACGGTATTTGGTTATCAGGTCATGGATCCAGAACGGTTTGGTGTGGTGGAATTTGACGATAACTTTCATGCGTTATCGATCGAAGAGAAGCCAAAGCAACCCAAATCGCGCTGGGCTGTCACCGGACTCTATTTTTACGATAATCAAGTGGTTGAATTCGCTAAACAGGTTCAGCCCTCCGAACGTGGCGAGTTGGAAATTACCGCCATCAATCAAATGTATCTTGAGCGTGGTGCCCTCTCGGTTGAGCTGCTTGGCCGTGGATTCGCCTGGCTTGATACGGGCACTCACGACAGCCTGATTGAAGCCAGCATGTTTGTGCAAACGGTTGAAAAGCGACAGGGATTTAAAATTGCCTGTCTGGAAGAGATTGCCTGGCGCAACGGTTGGCTGAGTGACGATCAGTTGCGTGCTGCCGGTGAAGCCTTAACTAAGACTGGCTACGGCCAGTATTTGCTGGATTTATTGCATGCCCGTCCTCGTCAATATTAATCCCCTTGCATGGGAGAGCCAGTTCTTCGGCCTTGATACGGTACGGCTGGAGCTTGATGGTGAAACGCCGTTGGCTACTGCCGTGCAACATCCCTGCGCGCTGCTACACATTAAAGTGCCTGCAGAACAAGCGGAAGTGATTGATGCGCTCGGCCAACACGGTTTTCAACTGGTGGAAGGCGAGGCAGATTTAGCGCTCATCCTTAAGCACACTGAACGCCAAACCGGCATTCGCATTGCCCGGGAATCTCAGATCCCTGCGCTACGCGACGCAGCGATGCAAATTTTTAATCAAAGCCGCTTTCGTGCGCCTTGGTATGCCGCAGATGACAGTGGCCGCTTCTATGCTCAGTGGATTGAAAATGCCGTACGCGGCACGTTCGATAATCAATGCCTGGTTGCCAGCGATGAAGCCGGTGCTTTGCAGGGATTTGTCTCGATGCGTGAAGTTGACGGGGATGCGCGTATCGGTTTGCTGGCGGTGCTGCCGGAAGCGCAAGGCAACGGCGTTGGCCTGCGCTTGATGCTCGCTGCCGCCGATTGGGCGCGGGTTCGGCAATTAAAACAATTACGTGTTGCCACCCAACTTAGCAATCTCACGGCGATGCGCCTTTATTTACGCAGCGGTGCGCGGCTGGAAAGCACGGCGTACTGGTTCTACAGGAAAGGTCATGATTCCATTTAATGCGCCCCCGATTGTGGGCACTGAAATCGACTATATGCAGTCGGCGATGAGCAGCGGCAAACTCTGCGGTGATGGCGGTTTTACACGTCGTTGCCAACAGTGGATGGAACAACGCTTCAGCAGTAAAAAAGTCCTGCTAACGCCGTCCTGCACTGCATCACTGGAAATGGCAGCGCTGCTGATTGATATTCAGCCCGGCGATGAAGTGATCATGCCGAGCTATACCTTTGTTTCAACGGCCAATGCATTCGTGCTGCGTGGCGCAAAAATCGTCTTTGTCGATGTCCGGCCTGATACGCTGAATATTGATGAAAACCTGATCGAAGCGGCAATTACAGATAAGACCCGGGCTATTGTGCCGGTGCATTACGCGGGTGTGGCTTGCGAAATGGACACCATTATGGCGCTGGCGACTCAACACCGATTATTCGTGATTGAAGATGCAGCGCAGGGCGTGATGTCGAGTTACAAAGGTCGGGCGCTCGGCAGTATTGGTCATATTGGCTGCTTTAGTTTTCACGAAACCAAAAATTACACGGCGGGCGGTGAAGGCGGTGCCACGCTAATCAATGATGCGAGTCTGGTTGAGCGCGCTGAAATCATTCGTGAAAAAGGCACCAACCGCAGCCAGTTCTTTCGTGGTCAGGTAGACAAATATACCTGGCGCGATATGGGGTCCAGCTATTTGATGTCTGACCTGCAAGCAGCCTATCTCTGGGCGCAACTGGAAGCCGCGGAACGCATTAACCAGCAGCGTTTGCGTCTGTGGCAGCGTTATCATGATGCCTTGCAACCGTTAGCCGCTAAAGGCCGTATCACGCTCCCTACCATCCCAGCTGACTGTAAACATAACGCGCACATGTTTTATCTGAAATTGCACGATCAAGACGATCGCCAGGCGTTGATTAACTGGATGAAAGAAGCGGAAATTCTCACTGTTTTCCATTACATCCCACTGCATAGCTCGCCTGCTGGAGAACGTTTTTCACGCTTTTTTGGCAACGATCGCTTTACGACCAAAGAAAGTGAACGCCTGTTACGTCTGCCGTTGTTCTACAACCTGTCGGACAATAACCAAAACACAGTGATCAGCTCTCTGCTGAGCTTCTTTTCCTGATGTCATTAGCTAAAGCCTCAGTGTGGACGGCATCGTCTACGCTGGTAAAAATTGCTGCGGGCTTGTTGGTGGTAAAACTGCTGGCGGTGAGTTTCGGGCCAGAAGGCGTAGGGCAGGCCGGGAATTTCCGTCAGTTGATCACCGTCCTGGGCGTCTTAGCGGGAGCGGGAATTTTCAATGGCGTGACGACTTACGTCGCGCAATCACAGCAGGAAACAGAACGGTTACGCGCGGTGGTGGGCACGGCGTCGGCGATGGTGTTGGGTTTTTCGACCCTGGTGGCGCTGATATTTTTACTGGCCGCTACGCCGATCAGTGAAGCGCTGTTTGGTCACGATCGCTTTCAAAACGTGATTCGCGTTGTGGCATTTTTGCAGCTTGGTATTGCCTGGGCCAATTTGACGCTGGCGTTAATCAAAGGGTATCGCGACGCGCGCGGCAATGCGCTGGCGTTGATACTTGGCAGCTTAATCGGCTTGGCGGGTTACGTGTTGTGCTGGTGGCTTGGCGGCTATCAGGGCGCGCTTATCGGCCTGGCGCTGGTGCCTGCATTACTGGTTTTACCGGCAATGATTATCCTAAAGCGGCGCGTACCGCTACCGCTGAGTTGGCTGCGGCCACAATGGCAACCCGATATTGCCCGCAGGCTGGCGAAATACACTGTCATGGCGCTGATCACCGCTGTCACATTACCAGTTGCCTGGGTGATGATGCGTAATTTACTCGCCGATCAGCAAGGCTGGGCTCAGGTTGGGCTCTGGCAAGGCGTTACCAGCATCTCAGATGCCTACCTGCAATTTATCACCGCGACATTTAGCGTCTGGCTTTTACCCACGCTGGCACGTCTGGAGCACAAGCGGGATATCGCCCGCGAAATAGGTCGTGCGATACGTTTTGTTTTACCTGCAGTAGCCGCTGCCAGTTTCTGCGTTTGGCTGCTGCGCGATATGGCGATCAGTTTACTGTTCTCTGATGCCTTTCGTGGTATGCGCGACCTGTTTGTCTGGCAACTTTGTGGTGACGTATTTAAAGTCGGCGCTTACGTTTTCGGATATCTGGTGATCGCCAAAGCTTCGCTGCGCTTCTATATTTTGACCGAAATCAGCCAGTTCACATTACTGACGCTTTTTTCGCGTTGGCTCATACCGCTTCACGGTGCCACCGGCGCTGCGCAAGCCTATATGTTCACTTATGTGGCCTATTTCGCCCTTTGCTGTGGCGCTTTCATTGTTTATTGTCGGAAAAAATGATTTTGATTCACGTTTTGGGATCCGATATTCCCCATCACAATCTGACGGTGCTGCGCTTTTTTAACGACGTTATGCACGTTGAACAGCCAACCGCATCGCCACGCCATTTTATGGTGGTCACGCAGCAGCCTGAACACTTTCAGTCCTTTAACGCACTGCAGATAGAAACATTCAGCAGCAAGAAAGCGCTGGCGCAAAAACTGATTGAGCGGGCGAAGTATCGTCAGCAGCGCTTCTTTTGTCATGGGCAGTTTAATCCCTGGATCTGGCTGGCGCTGCTAAGCGGCAAAGTGCGTCGTTCGCAGTTGTTTTGGCATGTGTGGGGTGCTGACTTATATGAAGACTCGCGCAGTCTGAAATTCCGCCTGTTTTATCTGTTGCGGCGTATCGCGCAGGGTAGGGTGGCGCGCGTGTTTGCCACGCGTGGTGATTTGCATCACTACCAACAACAGCATCCCAACGTTGCGACATCGTTGCTCTATTTCCCGACCAAAATGCCTGATGCGGCGGTAACAGCTGAACCGGGAGAAACGTTCACTCTCCTGCTCGGTAACTCCGGCGACGTCAGTAACCGTCATATTGCGGGTTTAAACGCCATTCGTGAGCAGTTTGGCGAACAGGTAAAAGTAATGGTGCCGCTCGGCTATCCGCCCAATAACGATCTTTATATTGAGCAAGTACAGGCCACCGCAGACAGGTTGTTCCCGGCTGGGCAAGTGCGCTTGCTACGCGATAACCTGGCCTTTGATGCCTATTTAAATCTGCTCTCACGCTGCCATTTAGGTTATTTTATGTTCGAGCGTCAGCAGGGCATTGGCACGCTATCTTTACTGATACAGGCCAATGTGCCCTTTGTGTTGAGTCGAAAAAATCCTTTTTGGCGCGATGTCAGCGAGCAGCAACTGCCGGTGTTGTTTAGTGAAGATGCCCTCAATCCAGCCGTTGTGGCGGAAGCGCGACGTCAATTGATGGGATGTGATAAACAGGCAATCGCCTTCTTTGCTCCCGGTTATCTGACGGGCTGGCGTGAAGCGTTATATTTTTGCGAAGAGGAATCTTCATGAGCCTGATGCAGTTTAGCGGTCTGCTGGTGGTTTATCTGCTCTCACTCGGTTTTGTTCTTACCCTGACCTGGCGGGAATTTAAGCGTGTGCGTTTCAATTTCCATCTGTTTTTTACCTTGCTGTTTTTACTGACTTTTTATTTTGGTTTTCCATTAAGCTGCGTGCTGGTGTTTCGTTTTGATACGTCGGTGGTGCCCCCTCAGTTTCTGTTGCAGGCGCTGCTGTCGGCGAGCGCCTTTTACGCAATCTATTACGTCAGTTATAAAGTGCGGCTCAAACCGATTAATGCGCCGCCAGCGAAACCCTGGCTGCAGATGAATCGAGTAGAAACACATTTAACCTGTGTGATCCTGGTGCTGGTGGCGTTGGGCACTGTGACAGTTTTTTTCCTGCACAATGGTTTTCTTCTGTTCCGCCTGACCGCTTACAACCAGATTTTCTCCAGCGAAGTCTCTGGCGTTGCGCTTAAGCGTTTCTTCTATTTCTTTATACCCGCAATGCTGATCCCCTATTTCTTGCGCCCAACCCAGCGCAACTGGATGCTGTTTCTGATTATCACCGCAGCCTTCGGTTTGCTCACCTATGCGCTGGTGGGCGGCACGCGAGCCAATATCATCATTGCCTTTGCACTGTTTCTTTTTATAGGCATTACGCGTGGCTGGATTACGTTATGGATGTTGGCGGCGGCAGGTGTAATGGCCATTTGCGGCATGTTTTGGCTGGCGTTGCGGCGTTACAACCTGGACGTGATGGGTGCAGAAGCGTTTTACACTTTTCTTTACCTGACGCGCGATACGTTCTCGCCGTGGGAAAATCTGGCCTTGCTGCTGGAGAATTATCACAAGATTGAGTTTCAGGGCCTTGCGCCACTGTGGCGTGACTTTTATGTGTTTATCCCGAGCTGGTTGTGGCCAGGTCGCCCGGTTATGGTGCTGAACAGCGCCAATTACTTTACCTGGGAAGTGCTGAATAACCATTCCGGGCTGGCCATTTCGCCAACGTTGATTGGCTCGCTGCTGGTGATGGGGGGTGTTTGGGCTATTCCTGTAGGTGCGGTCGCGGTTGGCATGATCATCAAAGGTTTTGATGCGCTTTATGAACGCGGGCGCACTGAAACGAATCGCTATAGCGGCGCTATTTTGCAGAGCTTCTGCTTTGGTGCGGTGTTTAACATGATTGTGCTGGCGCGCGAAGGCCTGGATGCTTTTGGTTCGCGCGTGGTGTTTTTCTGCCTCATTTTTGCTGCCTGTTTAGGCATTGCGAAATTAATTTTTAGGTTACTGGATCACGCCGGACTGATTCGCAGTCGCGGCGTACAGGCGTTACACAGCCCATCCTGATCAGCCTTTGGGATTCACAGGAAGATATAGAATAACTATGACTATGTTACCTGACACGCCGCAGTATCAGATTCGCGGCGTGGCGCTGTATGGCTTTAACAGCATGGCGTCTTTTGTTGATTTTCTTATGCCGGAAAAGGGCATACGGACGGGCACGTTGGTCGCGATCAATGCGGAAAAGATATTAACCGCTGAGCAGGATGAAGGGCTTAATACCTTACTGCAACATGCTGAGTTCAAATATCCTGATGGCATTAGCATTGTGCGTTCCATTCGCAAAAAATACCCAGGTGCGCCGGTAAACCGAATTGCGGGTGCAGATTTATGGGAAGCGCTAATGGAACGCGCTGGCCGTGAAGGGACGCCGGTTTTTCTGATTGGTGGCCGCCAGGCGGTGCTGGATGAAACGTGTGACAAGCTGCGTCGCCAATGGAATGTGAATATTGTTGGTGCTCAGGATGGTTACTTTACCCCGGCTGAGCGTGATGCGCTGTTTATGCGTGTGGCTGCCAGCGGCGCAAAGCTGGTGACGGTGGCGTTGGGATCACCGCGTCAGGAACAGTTAATGCTGGCGTGCCGCGAACATTGGACCCATGCGCTCTACATGGGTGTAGGCGGCACCTATGACGTTTTTACTGGGCATGTGAAGCGTGCGCCGAAAATGTGGCAAAATATGGGGCTAGAGTGGCTTTATCGGCTGATCAAACAACCCAGCCGCTGGCGCAGGCAGTTAAAGCTGCTGAAATACCTGCGCTATCATTGGCGCGGCGATCTCTGATATTGCTGATAAATGCAGCGTTTTCATGCGTGCGAGCAAGATAAATGGTCTATTTGTCGACGAAATGCACAAAGCGTAATCAAACGCGTTTTTTTATTTAAAAAGCACTAGACACGATGGGCGCTTATCTCTAGTATGCACATCCGCAACGGCGCTACGCGCCCGTAGCTCAGCTGGATAGAGCGCTGCCCTCCGGAGGCAGAGGTCTCAGGTTCGAATCCTGTCGGGCGCGCCATTAACTTTGTGCGCAAGAGCTGCGGTGGTTTGATTACCGAGTTAGTAGTAAAGATTTATATGATGTAGGTTTTTGGCTTGCAACATTAAGTATTGTGGTGGCTATAGCTCAGTTGGTAGAGCCCTGGATTGTGATTCCAGTTGTCGTGGGTTCGAGTCCCATTAGCCACCCCAGATTTTGCTGGGATACGCGAAGGTGGCGGAATTGGTAGACGCGCTAGCTTCAGGTGTTAGTGTCTTAACGGACGTGAGGGTTCAAGTCCCTCTCTTCGCACCAGGCAAAACAAATTAAAAAAATCGGCGAGTAGCGCAGCTTGGTAGCGCATCTGGTTTGGGACCAGAGGGTCGGAGGTTCGAATCCTCTCTCGCCGACCACTTTTAGAAACCTGCTTCTTGAAGCAGGTTTTTTTTCGCCTGTAGCAAACAGAGGATGAGAACCTCCGAAGGAGGTTTGAGCCGAGCGTAGCGAGACCACGTTGCTTCAGCAACGGCCCGCAGGGCGCTTCTCAGCGAGAAGCG